>Ga0180007_10000063_pt1 | contig 181429 bp, 157 predicted proteins | sample MM_PC_MetaG_FD_121122 | JGI IMG/M metagenome (GOLD analysis project Ga0180007, IMG submission 121122) | Groundwater microbial communities from the Aspo Hard Rock Laboratory (HRL) deep subsurface site, Sweden - MM_PC_MetaG | ecosystem: Environmental > Aquatic > Deep subsurface > Groundwater... | reverse complement strand
TTTTGGCCGATCTCTGCGTTGGGCTCAAATTTCAATCCTCGAAATACTAAATGTATTCCTGTGGTTGAAATTTTCTCCCGCCTTGAGCTTGACCAAACTGAAACGTTTTGAAAGTGGCTCATTTATTAAACTTATTTTAAGTTTATGAGCCCATAAAATAAAAATCAATATAAAAGGTAGTTGGTAATATAAAAAATGATAGGAATTTTTGATTCAGGAATTGGCGGGTTAACAGTAGTTAAAGCAGTAATGGAAAAAATTCCAAGTTATGATATTATATATTTTGGCGATACCGCCCGAACACCATACGGTAGCAAGAGTTCCGAAACTGTAATTCAATATGCTATAGAAGATACTAAGTTTTTATTAAACAATGGGGCTAAAGTAATTGTTGTGGCTTGCAATACAGCTTCAAGTGTTGCAACCGAGACTATAGTGAATAATTTTGACGTTCCGGTTTTTGAGGTTATTACTCCTGCTGTGGAGCTTGCTATTGAATCTTCCGGAAAAATGTCTATAGGTGTTATCGGAACAAGAGCAACAATCAAAAGCAGTATATATGAGAAAAAAATTAAGGCTGTAAATACTGCGGCCAGAGTTTATTCGGTTGCTTGTCCTCTTCTTGTGCCACTGGTTGAAGAAGGCTGGATAAATAAGCCTGAAACGGCAATGATAGTAAAAAAATATCTTCATTCCCTTAAAGTAAAACAGATAGATACTCTGATTCTTGGATGTACGCATTATCCGCTTTTAAAACATATTATTTCCCGAAAAATCGGAAAGAGAGTAAATATAATTGATTCTTCTATAGGAGTTGCAAATAAACTGGAAATTTATCTCAAAGAACATCCTGATGTTGACAACCGTTTGGGCAAAAACGGAAAAACAAAAATATTCGTATCTGATATAACTGAACAGTTTGGAAAAACGGCAAAAGCAACACTAAGAAACAGTGTTGTGCTTGAGCAGATCAAGATATAATGTGTCTATAACAGTTTCAGGTGTTATATCGCTTAGGCATTTAATTTCTTTGCAGTCTGATTTTCCGGTTTCAAAGCATGGCACGCAGTCAGTTTGAGATTGGATAACTTTAACAAAGCGACCAAACGGCTTCCACCTTTTTGGGTCTGAAGGCCCGAATATCACAATTGCAGGAATCCCCATAAATGCTGCAAGATGGCTTATCCCTGAATCATTTCCGATAAATCCGCTGCTTTGTTTCAATAATGGTAAAAGTTCCAACAGTTTTGCAGGAGTGTGAATTATGCTGTTTGAAGGAAGATGTTTCTTGAAATATTTTCCAAGATCATATTCCGCCGGGCCAATTATAATTTCAGAACATATTTTTTTTGATTCAAGATTTCTGCAAACCTTTATAAAATTTGAAGCCGGCCAGTTTTTTCTTGTGCTTCCTGATCCCGGATGCATTATTATTTTAGAGCCGTTTTCTTGTGCTTTTGTATTTCCAATCTCTTTTTTCAGATAATCATGATATTCTTTTTCAGGCAGATTCTCATTATCTATCAGGTTGTATTGCGCAAGAAGTTTTAAGATGTAGTTTAAAATATGAATTTGCTGATTTGCATCAGGACGTGGAGGTATACGGTATATTCTTTTTTGAATAATACTGCTTATGGTTTTTCCTAGTTCATTGGAATAAGAAAAAAGAATAATTTCATCGTATGAGCTAAGGATTTTTGATGCAACCGGGTTAACATTATCTGAAAATAATGAAGAAAAGAATGTGGCTTGAACCGGATAGGTTTTATCTGTTAATTTAAGTAAGCAGGCTAATTCTCCTATGCTTTTATTGCAGATTGCATCAATTTGTTTAAAATTTTCTTTAAGTTTTATTATTGCAGGAAACAGAGAAACGATATCTCCAATTGCTCCCTGGTGGATGAATAAAAGATTTTTTTGCATAATTTATTATAAATAAAAAGCAGTGCATGTCCAAACAATTAATTTTATAGCTTTTGGGTGGTTAGATATATAATTAGAGAAAGGGTTTTTAACTTGATGTTTTTCAGCGGCCTCTTCCTCCGCCTCCACCACTGCGTCCGCCACCAAAACTACCGCCACCAAAACTACCGCCACCAAAACTACCGCCACCGGAACTACCGCCACCGGAACTACCACTGCCGGAACTTTCAAAACGGCTGTCATTGTTTCGCATTCCCATAGGCTGCATATTATTATTCGGAAAATCATCATATACACGGCTTGGGTTGGGGTGTAATTCGCGGATACCCATTTTGCTGTGAGCTTGCTGAACCGTTTGCTTGCCGTTTATTACTTTAAGTGCTTCAGAAGTAATTTTAGGATTTTCAATTTTATTTGCTTTGGCAGCTTTGATCATCATGGATAGCTCAAGAGGAAAGCTGTGAAAATGATTATGTTCAATACCTGAAGAAGCGATATGGCCGGCCTCTTCGGGGTTCAGACCGGACTGTTTTGCAACTGCATAAAAGGTCATTGCTTCAAGTTTTTGTTTGGAAGAAGCTGACTTCCAGGATGTATAAAGACTGTTCATTTCAGTTTCAGTTAATCCGGCAGATAGCAATTCGCTAATCCTGGCATTTATCCGGTTTCTTTCCGGGGGTGTAGAGGTTTCGCGGTTATGAGGTTCACCTTCGGTCAGTTTGTTGACAAAGCGCAATTGATGTAAAGTCTTGCCTAAGGCTGCATCAATTCTTTGTGCATCAACATTTTTAGCCACTCCTTCTTCAATTTTGTTAACCATTACCGATGCAGGAAGTTCTTCCTGAGTGGCTGTGCGTATCTGTTTAATCCAGCGTATTTTATTTTCATTACGTAATTTATGCCTGTTGGCGGCAGACAATATTCGGCCCAGGCTTTCATCATCTACACCCGCAGACTTTGCCAGGCGAATCTCGTTATCAAGCATAGTATTATCTTCGGCACATACGTACCAGGGTACGATGAGCAAAAACAGGATAAACAGTAATAAACTATATCTAAGTTTGGTTTTCATCTGAATATCCGTTACTAATTGTTAGGATGGAGTTTCGGGTTCCAAAACCGTCATCCTGCTCCCACAATGCGCGGGGGTCAGCAATGATTTTATTATCGTCAACAACAAAAGCATAAGTGTGGCGACCGGGTTGTATCTTAACGGAAAGTTGCCATGTGCCATCTGTCGGGTTTTTTTGCATATGATAATGTTCCGGTTGCCAGTGATTAAATGACCCAATAACTGCCACTGTTGTGGCTGATGGGTAATCTAAAATAAAGTTAACAGTTTTGATGTTGGCCGTTTTTGAGTTTGCAGTAAGAGGATAATCTGTGTGAGATATCCAAATTGTTTTATACACAAATAGAAGACCTACTATTAATATTATAGTACCGGCTGCATGAAGTGGGCGAATGGAAATAACTGTGAAAGGAGCTATTAGAAGACGTAAAATTTTTTGCCATAAGCTAACCTGTTTAGGCGAAATTCGCTGCATAACCGCTTGCGTAAAGTTACCTGGCGGTTCTTCATCCGGCAGGCCGGCAATCATGCCGGTTAGATAATTTATGTCAGAATTTTTATTTAAATCTATGTCTTTCATATTTTTCAATTGTCCTGTTTTCCTTTGGATACCTGCTTAATGGCAGAAAAAGACGATTGAAACAGATCACGCAGCTTTTCTAACCCTCTGCTTATACGCATTTTTGCACCACTTGTAGAAACCCCGAGAGCCTTGCCGATATCTCCCATCGGCAAACCTTCATGGTACCTCAATATCAATGCTTCCCTGTAATTATGGGGCAATTGATTCAGACAGTTTTTCAAACGCCTTGTATCCATTGAGACTATAATCCGATCTTCTGCATAAGTCTTTTCTTCCGGACAGTTTTCCATCAACCGGCCGACTTCTTCCGCATGTTTTGTGGCGTGTTTTTGTTTGCGCCAGCTGTCCCGGGCTAAATTTAACGCAATTGCGTACAGCCAGGGGAAAAAACTTTCACTTAGTCTGAATTTTTCAAGATTTTTATATGCTTTTAAAAATGTTTCCTGAGCCAGGTCTGCAGCATCTTCCCTGCTGCCTGTCATGCGAAACAAAAGGTTGAAAATCGGGCGCTTATACCGGTTTACCAGAATAGCGTATTCTTGTGCATTTCCATCCAGTATGGATTTTATCAGCAGGGTTTCTTTCAAATTCAGTACTCACGCCAGAGAAAAACATTTCACAGTTTAAAATTATTTTACACTCCACAATATATACGTTGTTTAATGAATATTGGTCACATTCAGGTTTTTTGATAATGAGCGATAATTCTTAATTAACTATAATCACTGAATTTTGTCTGTCGAAACCGTCAGTTTCTGTAAAAAGAGCATTTGGATCAAGCACCCATTGCCGGCTGTTAATGATAAATGCATAGCGATGGGTTCCGTGTGGGAGAATCAATTGGATTGACCATACCCCGTTTTGCTTATCAAGGCAGTGAGTATTTTGTGACCATTTATTAAAATCACCGGCAAGACAAACCGATTGAGCCTGACCTTCATATTTAAACAGCATAGTATGGGTATGATATTTCGCGACAAGAAATGCGATACTGCTGCAACCGCTAATCGTCATTATAATAATAAGTATAAAGATCCTTAAACAGATAGATCCAGTCATAATTTTCCATTATTTGTTGATAACAAAGATCACAGCCGATTTGCAAGTACTTCTCTGGGTTTAACGCCGTCTGAAGGTCCTACGACGCCTTCTTTTTCCATGACTTCGATTATACGGGCCGCCCTGTTATAACCTATGCGCAAATGCCTTTGTACCATTGATATCGACGCATGGCCGGTTTTTGTAACAAGTGCCACTGCGTCGTCATATCTTTCGTCGTATTCGGTTTCCTCATCACCGGATTCGTCAGCTGTTCGTGCTTCCGTAATTTTTTCGTCATACTCCGGCTTTTTTTGTTTCTTTAAAAATTCTGTTATTTTTGTTATTTCAGCCTCGGATATATATGCTCCGTGTATTCTCTGAATCCTTGAAGTTCCGGGTGGCATAAAAAGCATATCGCCGTTACCTAAAAGATTTTCAGCACCATTGGCATCTAATATGGTTCTCGAATCCGTTTTAGAAGAGACCTGAAAGGAAAGACGGGTAGGAAAATTTGCCTTTATTATGCCGGTTAATACGTTTACAGAAGGTCTTTGAGTGGCAAGAATCAGGTGAATTCCCGCAGCTCTTGCCATTTGGGCGATGCGGGTTAAAGAAACTTCCACATCACGCGAAGCTACCATCATCATATCAGCAAGTTCGTCAATAATAATAACGATGAGAGGGAGTTTTTCAAGATCTTCCCCTTTTTCATTTTTTTCTCCTTTGGCAACTTTATGCTGATACTGATTTATATTTCTTGCATGACTTTCCGAAAGAATAATATATCTTCTTTCCATTTCATTAACAGCCCAGAATAGGGCATTTGTAGCTTTTTTGATATCTGTAACAACCGGAGTAATAAGATGAGGAATACCATCATACATGGAAAGCTCAATTCTTTTAGGATCGACCATAAGAAGTTTAATCTCATCGGGAGTAGATTTATACAAAAGACTGCATATCATGGTGTTTAAAGCAACACTTTTCCCCGAACCTGTTGCACCTGCAATCAGCAGATGGGGCATTTTGTCAAGCTCTGCTACAACGGGGTTTCCTATTTTATCTTTTCCCAAGCAAATTGTAAGTTTTGATTTGGATTTATCAAAAGCGCTTGAAACTACTACTTCCTTGAATTTAACTATTTCTCTGTCAGCATTTGGTATTTCAATACCGACTACTGCCTTTCCTGGAATCGGTGCTTCTATTCTTATGCTTGTAGCCCGAAGCGCAAGAGATAGATCGTCTGTAAGATTTACGATTTTATTTATCTTTACACCCGGAGCCGGTTCATATTCAAAAGTTGTAATTACAGGACCCGGAGTAACCGCTACAACTTTACCGTTTACACCAAAATCTTCCAGTTTCTTTTCCAAAAGCTTTGACTGCATTTTAAGGTTTTCAGCATTAATACCAGCCGATCTTGCCAAAGGATTGTCCAGAAAACTTACGGAAGGCAGTGCAAATTCATTGGCATCACGCATGAAATCAAACACATCTTGTTTTGGAACAGGAATTTGTTTAACGGGTTTTCTCTTTATAGACTTTATCTCTATTTCATGCTCGTTTTCACCGCTTTGTTCGGCTTTTATTCTTAAACGTTTTTTAGTTTTTTCCTTTCGTTCTTTGCGTAATACTGCCTGTGTTTTTAAGCGTTCTGCAGCAATTAAACATATATTCCATGATCGTTTCAAAGTACTTATTATTGAAAGGCCGGTGGCAAAAATAAAGCCTATCGCCAGAGAAAGAACAAGGATAATAACTGATCCGGTGATATTGGAGTATTTTACAAGAAAGGATTTTAAAAAAATTCCTATTATCCCGCCTGATGGGAATTCACTCCCTAATATTAAAAAACTGTTTTCATGAAATGATAGCAGACTGGCTGATGCTATTGTAAGAATGAGTCCGCCTGCAATTATGTAGATAATTATCTGCTTTGTATAAGCGCTGAAAAATCTTATGCTGACAAGAAGAATAGTTACGGGAATAAAAAATGAAGCTATTCCAAAAAGAGTAATAAAAGCATCAGCGATATAGGAACCTATAACACCAAATAGATTATGTACTTCACCGACGGTTTTTAAATTATTAACAGACGGATCATAAGGGCTGTATGACAAAAGACTTATTAAAGTAAAAATGACAAGAAAAAACAGAAAGATTCCTATTAGTTCCTTCCTCATATTTGTTGTCCTATTTTTATAGTTCTATAATAAAGAGAAGTATAACAGGCCTGCGTTTAATTGCAAAATTAAAATATTTTCTTAATGCGCTCTGAACGCCGGATTTTATTTTACTGATCCTGTCATCTACGCCGGGCGTTATGTCATCAACTATTTCAAGAATAACGCATTTAGCGTCTTCAAGCAGGTGTCCTGTTTCAGTTTCAAAAACAAACCCTTTTGAAACTATTTCAGGCCCGTATATAATAATGCCTGTTTCTTCGTCAAAGGCCATATTAACAACTACAAGCCCTTCTTCAGAAAGCAATCTTCTTTCTTTGAGAACACTTCTTCCGACATCACCAATGCCTTTTCCATCGATAAGAATTCGACCGGTTGTAATAGATTCTTTAATCTTTCCGCCTTTTTCATCAAACTCAATTACCTGACCATTTTCTGCAAGCAAAATATTTTCCCTCTTTATTCCTACTTCTGCTGCAAGGCGGGCATGAAGAGACATGTGCCTGTATTCGCCATGTATCGGAATAAAATATTTTGGTTTTGTAAGTGTTATCATTAATTTCAGTTCTTCTTTGAAAGCATGACCGGATACATGGATATTCGATATTTTTTCATATATTACATCCGCTCCGCGTTTATAAAGCTTGTTTATGATATTAGTAATTGCTCTTTCATTGCCGGGGATAAACTTGGAAGAAAGAATCATGGTATCGTTCTTTTTTACACTTATCTGCTTGTGCGCACCGGTAGCCATACGTGCAAGGGCAGACAGGGGCTCACCCTGGCTGCCTGTAGTAATCATAATTATTTCATCGTCCGGAAAATCGTTTATCTGGTTTATATCGATTTCAATCCCATCTTTAACTTTAAGAAAGCCGAGCTTTTTTGCTATGCTGACGCTGATTTCTATACTTCTGCCATTAAAAATAATCTTTTTATCCCTTGCTTCTGCAATATGAACAATCTGCTGGATTCTTGCGATATTGGAGGCAAAAAGAGCGATTATTATTCTACCCGTGCATCCTGCTGTTATCCTGGCAATTGTTTCGCCTATCTCTTTTGCGGAAATAGTATAGCCTTCTTTTTCAATATTTGTTGAATCTGAAAGCAGACATAAAACTCCTTCATTTCCGCAGCGTGCAAAACTATGCACATCTGTTATCATTCCTTCCATTGTATAACTGATTTTAAAATCGCCAGTATGAACAATAAGGCCCAAAGGAGTTCTGATTGCAAGCCCAACACCATCAACTACACTGTGGCCTACTTTAATAAATTCAATTTCAAATGGTCCAAGTTTTAGTTTTTCTTGGGATGAGATTTCGTACAACAATGCGGAAGAAAGCAGAGAATGCTCCTCAAGCCTGTGCCGGACAAGGCCTAAAGTAAACGAGGTTCCAAAAACAGGCACATTTATATCTTTGAGCAAATAAGGAAGTGCCCCGATATGGTCTTCATGAGCGTGAGTCAAAACTACTCCAAGTATCCTGGATTTATTTTGTCTAAGATAGGATATATCAGGAATTACAAAATCGACTCCAAGCATGTAATCTTCAGGGAACATGAGGCCGGCATCGACTACAAATATTGAATCACCATATTCAAAGGCCATCATGTTTAGGCCGATTTCCCCCAACCCTCCAAGAGGAATAATTTTTAGCATTTTAATATTTCCTGTGGGTAGTCTTTTTTTGAGTCCATCATAGTTAAATTTATATTAAACTGAGATTTCAAGCTTATTTAACATATCATCTATATACCCGATAAGCCAGTTTCTCTGCTTCTCAGTGGCATAATCGATACAACTACATGAAATTCTGATTCTTGTACGCACCAGAAGCTCAATTGATATCAGTTTATCTTCAAGGCTGATAATAAAAAAAAACGGTTGACAATTAATATGCGCTGCCTGTTCTTTGGCTAAAAATTTCTCATCAATAGGCAGCCAGTAAATTCCCAAAATATCAGAAGCCTCAAGGTTTTCATCAAGATATGTCTTTATCTTTTCATAGTCACTGTGTCTTAGTTCATCAATTACATATTGTTTCATCAATAGTTCCAGATTTTGCTAATCGATTTGCCCAGCATATTTTTCAACCTGACAGGGTATTTATTTTATCGAAGTTAAATACACTAATATAGCATAAAAGGTCAATACAGAAATTATTATGTAATAACGGCTAATAAATTGATATATATTATTATACGAACAATGAAGTTATTATATGAAATGCAGGCTGTTTTTTTAATTGATGAGCTGTATTGGTGTTATTGATTTGAAATCGGCAGGTGGGTTTCTTCTTGTCCCTCATGTCTCATTTGGCATATTTGTTCGGATACAAGTCCCATCATGAAGATAATGATTGAACTCATTAAAAGAAGAGCGCTCATATTCGTAAACCTATTATGAACCGATAAAGTATATATGGAATTTGACAATCCAAGCAGAAAAATAACAAAACTTACAGGAAGAAAAATTCTTAACGGAGAATAAAGAGTGCAAATTTTTGCTATGATCATAAAAAACCTGACCCCGTCTTTATAAAACTTAATACTGCTTTTACCTGTTTTTCTTTCCTTTATTTCTATAGGAACATATTTAACCGCCCAGCCGCTTCTTAAAACGCTTAAGGTAAGAGTTGTCGGATACGAGTAGGTATTTGGAATAAGATTTAAAAAGTTTCTTGCTATCTTTGATTTTATAGCCCGGAACCCTGATGTGAGATCTTTAATATAAAATTTTGCTACATAAGAGGCCAGCCAGTTATAAAAACTGTTTCCTATAGCTCTTCCAAAAGATGCATGATTTTTTATGTTTCTTGCACCAACCACCATGTCATAATCCGGCATATATTTTACTAAGACTGCTATATCCGCCGGGTCATGCTGTCCGTCACCATCCATAAATACTAATATATCTCCTGATGCTACCCTCATTCCGCTTTTGATGGCTGCACCATTGCCAATATTATAAGGATGGCTGTAAACAATAGCACCGGCTTTTTCGGCAAGTTGTGCGCTATTATCAGTTGAACCATCATTAATAACGATAACTTCATAATCAGGATAAAGATCTTGTATCTTATTGATAAGACCTACTATTATTTCCGCTTCATTAAAAACCGGTACTATGACTGAAACTTTGTTTGGGTGCATTATTTTATATCCTGTAAAAGTTTAGTAAGTAGCTTGAATTTGAATATAATGCCTTAAATTTATGAAAATATCAAATACTTTACCATACTTATTACAGCAAACCAACTTAAAGGAAATAAACGTACAAGGTGGTAATTTGTAAATTTGGACAATAGGGCAGATAAACAGAGAGATCTATTGTACGATTAAGGTGTTAACTCAAACAGCCCATACCCGCTTTTAGAAAATACAAGCGCTGTGTTTTCATTAAAAAACTTTTCTATCAATACCTTTTCTCTATCACTAAAATTGTTATTTAACCACCAGTTAAAAAGATTGTACCCTATAAGAAGATGGGTTATTCTTTTTTTCTTCATATCATATATTATCCCATCCGAAGATTTGACAGAACTTTTTAAAAGATTCTCACCAAATATTACATTCTTGTTGCTGTAATAGCGGCGATTACCTAAAAACAGGCATAGAATTTTTGCGTTATTTGGAAGATTATTGTTTGCGTATTTAAATGCCGGATATTCCGAACAGTAACGTTCAATATATTCATCCCGGCTTACTTTTCCGCTTAAATATCCAAATGGTTTTACATAATCAAACTGTTTGATGATATATAGTACATTGCTGAAAACAATTACACCTATAAAGACAATAAGGCAATATTGGTATATTCTTCTTGAGAAAAAAGAGAAACGGGTGCTTAAAGATAAAAATATATTATGAAGTCCCATGGCTGATAGTATAATAAGAGGCGGAATAACAGGAGCAATATATCTTATTCTCATGTCGATTTTAAAAAAAGCAAACAGAATATATAAAATTGAAAAAGAAAGAAGCATTGTTTTTTCAATTTTTATTGATTTATCGTCTTTCTTAAAAGCTATGAATGCAAAAAAAGGTAATATCAATAAAAACGGAGATAATTTTCCATCAAAATGTATTGGCTCTCCGTCTTCTCCTTCAAAAAATATTCTTAAAGGAATAAGAAGTATTTTTGTTAATGATTCATGATATATTACTTTCCTTGTTGCAAAATGGCTCCATTTCTTGCTTTTGATTTTATTTTTTTCTTTATTAAGTAAATTATTATTATATGGTTTTTGTATAATTGGTTTTGTATCAAGCTTTTTAAAAAAATTATTATAAAGCGGATATACAGGATTTTTTGTCCAGATGTAATTTCTTGCCATCCAGGGTGAAAAAACCAGAAGAGAAACAATAATAAATATAATGCCAAAATACATTACTTTAAAGGATTTGGCTGATTCCGGTTTGTTTTCACCGTGATCGTAAGTTCTTATATATGCAAAGACAACAAATACGGATAAGAGGAAAAAAACAATAATGGCATTATATTTTGTACCAAGAGCAAGTCCGCAAAAAAGCGCTGAAACAATGAGATGTTTAATCCTGAAATCAGATTCAATCCACTTAAATAGAAATATTATTGATGCTGTTGAAAAAAAGATAAGTCCTAAATCAACATAAGCAGTTATTGAAAGCTTTACAATTACAGGAATAGATAAAAAGAAGATAGCTCCAAAAAGCGCATAGGTCTTATTAATGCGTTTTTTTAAATATCTGTAAATAAGTAATGCCGTAAGCAATCCGAAGATAAAATGGATATATTTTGGAGCGATATCATTTCCAAAATAAAGAGGGATAAGATATAAGAGATCAAGATTCATTGGATAATATGAAAATTTCAGTGATGGAATTTCATATATACTGCCATGATTTAAATAAAGTTTTGGAACAGCGAGATGATGAGTCAGAGCATCTCTGCTCACGGGTGGAACCGATGAAAGTATTAATATAGCGATAATAATAGCAGCCGCAAATACTGCAAGTATGATATTTGCAGTTAAGAATGAAGGTGCAATTTCTTTATTATGTAATTCGCTATAATGCATAACAGTCCATCATTTAAGTACCTTATTTGGTTTACTTTATATATTTTACTAAAATATCCGCCGGAATCTCGCCAAGATATAGTTTGCCGTTAATGACATATGCCGGAGTTCCTGTAATTCCAAGCTTTAAACCATCTTTGATATCAAGCCAGAGAGTACGCCTTATTTGATTATCATATTTTGCTGCTGCAAGCTCTTTTGAATCCAGACCGGTTGTTTCGGCAAGTTTATAAAGATCAATTTGCTTTTCTTTCTTATTGACATTGAACAACGCATCATTCATTTCCCAGAAATTTCCTTTTGATGCTGCATATATTGAAAGAATAGCCATGTCACCTGACCCTATATGAAAAGGTTCTTTTACCAGTGGATTGTAGTTGTTGTCCATCGGATAGTTTTTATGGATGAGTCTTATTTTATCCGAATTTTTTTCTACGATACGACGAAGGAAAAAATGCATTTTATTGCATTGGAAACACAGATAATCAGTGTACTCTGTTATTATAAGTTCCGGGTTTTGTGAGGCTCCGATCCATGGGTGACCGTCTTTTGTTATTCCTTTTGAAACATTTGCAGAAAGAGGAGGGGGAATAAGATTCCAGTAAGTTGGGAAAAACATATAAACTGAAACAACAAGTGCTGTAAAAGGAACAAATAAAGATAAAAATATTTTTTTCTTTTTTGCAATTAACAGAAAATCCCGCTTAATCCCGTTAACAATTCTTTCTTTTTTCCCGAACCTTCTGATTATAAGCCACGAATAATAAACTAGTAAAAAATTTATTCCATAGCTTATTATACACATTATGCAATAGCTATGAATATAGACTGTCGAAATCACAGCAAGGATAATACTAATAATACTATACAAAATAGATACAGCAAAAAACAGATGCCAGATACGCTTTTTTTCTGCATCAAAATGATGTGCAAAGGGCAAAAGTAATATGCAAAAGCAATAACTGAAGATTCCCCATACGGCAACAGGCATGCCTAGTAATACTGAATAAGGACTCTGTGAAACAGTATCACAATTAATTGCTTTAGATATTGCACAAAAACTTTCATATCCTATATCCGTATAAACAAGATAATGATGCCACGCAAGATAAACGGAATCGAAAATACCTGCAAGTAATAAAAAAGCTATAATCCAGAAGTAAATGTAAAATGGTAAAGATTTTATTTCGGGTGTTTTTGAAAAATCAGAGTTTTGAGGATGTCTGTTTTTTGTGAGATACATTTTAATAACCTACACTAAATTAAAATCTACAGTTGAAGATTACATTAATCTATAATCCTGACTTAATATATATAAAATTTAATTTTATTGGGATTGGTTTGTTTTTCGGTTCAAAAGCAAGTCAAGATTAGTTTTTGCAGCCTCGTCATCAGGATTTATGCGCAAAGCTTCTTTGAAAAGAATGGCCGCTTCATCAAATTTGCCAATTTTTGTAAGCACAGAGCCAAGTCCATTGAATGCCTTTGTATGCTGAGAATCCAGTTGAATGGCTTTTTGATAATATTCGGCGGCTTTTTTAAAGTCTCCTCTTATTAAAAATAAGTTGCCCATATTGTTATATACATCGGCCGATTTAGGATTTGACGCCAATGCTTTGCTATAATGCTCTGCTGCCTCTTCATACTTTCCTAATAAAATCAGGGCTCGGCCTAAATAGAAATGCGCATAAAAATGATCAGGTTTAATAGAAAGAACTTTCTTGTAATGGGCGATTGCCTCATTAGCTTTACCAAGACTAAACAATTCATAACCCAAATTCATACGAGCTGAAACATAATTTGGGTTTATGGCCAATGCCATTTGATATTGTGTAATTGCTTCAAAAGGCTGGCCCTTCTCAGCAAGTGCAATACCTAAATTATTGTGCGGTCGCGACTTGTTGGGTGATTTGCTGGTGCTGTCCTGCCAAAACGTAATTGCATCTTTCCAGACATTATTTCTTTGATGTGACCAGACCGAAAAAATCAGCACTACACTCACTAAAAAAATATATGCCAGGCGTCCTGATTTCATTGCTCTGAATATCAAATATACCACTGCCAAGCTTATAAACATAGATGAGAGGTACAGGCGGTGTTCAAATATAATCTCAAGGCCAATAACAGAAGACTCAATCAACAAGTTTCCTATAAACCAAAATATGCCAAAAGAGAGAATTTTTTCTTTTTTGGCATATTTAATAGATAATAATAATACACTCATAATCAATCCCATGGACAATAGGGTGGATATGGGATCAAGCAGCGATGACGAAATTGGGAAATCATGTTCCAGGCTGAGCCTGGAAGGATGGGGATAGATCAGCAGGCCAACATAAAAAATCACAACCCTGAACTGAGTATATATTCGCTGTGTCATGGTAAAATCACGTTTGGCGTAAAAAGATAATATACGATGAATCGGATTTTCACCTAAGTAAATAAAACTCAGCAATCCAATAAACAGAATAACTATTATAAATATCACTATATTGCGCCTTAGCCATGCAAAGCTAAGGTTTTGGAAAAAATACCACTCATAAAGCAAAATAAAAACCGGCAGCATGGCTGCAATCTCCTTTGACCCCATGGCCAAAAGTCCTGAAATCAGGCAGCCTGCAAAAAAGAGCCGGCAGTCTTTTTTATTGATTTGAGCTATACGCCCTTTTGCATAAAAGAAAACAGACAGTATGAAAAACATGGCAGCCAAGCTGGTCATGCGCTGAACAATATATGTCACAGCCTGAGTGTGAACCGGGTGAACCATCCATAAAAGCGAAGCCATAAACGGAACCCAGTTTATTGAAACGGAACCGGTTTGTCCGGGATTATAAATGTGATTGCTCACTTGTTGTTTTGTCAGGACAGAATCTGTATTTGACTTCATGCATTCTATAGGATCTTCTCTTGCAGAAAGGATTATGGTAATTCTGAATAGATAGAACAGAACAATTGCTGTCATCAAATGAATGGAAATATTAACTAAGTGATATCCCCATACCTGATAACCTCCCAAATAATAATTAAGGGCAAAACTGATATTGGCTACAGGACGCGTGGGAAGGTTGCTCTTGAACGCTGCATCTGATAGGTTTTGAAAAGATAGTTCATTTAAGCGAATAAAGGAATTATTGACGATATTATCTTTATCATCAAAAACAAAAGGAGAATGAAGAGTGTTCGAATACACAATCGTGTTAATGACCAGTAAGCCCAGGCATACAATCCAACTGTGCCAATATTTATTTCTTCGCATCTTTGTTCATCTGTCCTGAAAATCGGGCTGGGGCTACTTCAGCAAAGGGGATTTGCTTTAATTTCGGTTTAATGTTCCACGTAATAGTCTTCTCCCTTTTTTGTTAGCCAAAAAAAAGGGAGAAGACCTCTGATCTTCTCCCTCCGGGGAATTTTTGAAAAACAAATTTATAAGGTCTTAGAAGTAGTATCAAATCTCGGGCATCTGCCAGATGTGTCTGTTACCGTAACTTTATAAGAGTTGGTTCCAACTGTTGAAATATCAAAAGTGTTACTATTGCTCAATGTAAGAGTAACTATCCCAACAGAGGAGTTACTAACAGTCTGATTGTCCGGGTTAGAGAAGTAATCGGCAATTGCGCCCATGACGGTCTGAACATCAGACTCGGCTCCGGAGCAGTATGCTTTGTCCCTGTATGAGATAAAGTTAGGGATGGCTATTGCTGCCAGAATACCGATAATTGCGATAACGATCATAAGTTCGATAAGTGTAAAACCTTTTTTGCCTCTTAATTTTTGAATCATTTTTCTGTCTCCTTTTTATTATGTTTTTAATTAAACTGACGTTGTTAATTTTTTAGAGTATAAAACCATTTTAATATTTTGATCTGCATACCCCCTTTATGTTTTTGTTAAAATAATTGAACCGAATGGTTTATTTAAATGATAAATATCTTGAATATGTGTAAAGCAAAGAACATACCATTGCTGTTGTTTTTTTCCTGGAAATTATAATAAGCTAATATTACTATAGAAATAATACAATATTTAAGGATGAGATTTATTAGTTATAAGAATATTTGACAATTTTTGTTAAAATCAAAACAAAAATTGTCAGCAAGTGTATAGTACCTGAGAAGAAATCACAAAAAAATAAAATATCAATTTATTGAGCCACTTTCAAGTTATAAACCCAGGAACTTATGAGCTGTTTTGACCGTAAACCGAAAACCGAAAACTGTCAACCGCTTTTCCTCCAGTGTAACCGCATTTAGGATTTATCTAACACTACAAAAGTAAACCAAGGGTAATCGATATTGGTATATATATCAGGAATACCAATAGATTCCCCCTTAGAAAAGGGGGATTAAGGGGGTTGTGTGTGCAACTATAACCCGCAAATAAACGCTTTATATAACAGCTTTAGGACAAAACAACCCCCTGGCCCCCTTTTAAGGGGAAATTTTGAGTAAGGGGCTTTCTTTAGAGCCAGTTTCAAAACGCCCCATTTTGGCCGATCTCTGCGTTGGGTTCAAATTTCAATCCTCGAAATACTTAATGTATTCCTGTGGTTGAAATTTTCTCCCGCCTTGAGCTTGACCAAACTGAAACGTTTTGAAAGTGGCTCTTTATTAAAAGAGAATTTTTTGAGTGATGGAGGGTTTCACCATAAAAAGAGAATTCATGAGCAGTGGGCGCTCTTTATTTAGGAAAAAATTACAAGGATTTAACTTTATTAAATTGGACTGAATATATTAATCCAAATGCGTTTACCCTGGCTTTTCTCCGCTTTTCCCCGTCAACCGTCAACCGTGAACCGTAAACCGCTTTTCCCCGTCAACCGCTTTTATGTCGGATTTCTTTACAATTTCAAAGCCACGTAATTCATGCTATAACTATTTAATTTATAATGAATAATGCTATACTTAATACCATCAAATTCCTTTTTAAGCCCAAAAAGCGTCGGGTTTCTTTACAAAAACAGCTAAAATACTATCTAACATATTATTATATATACAGTTCATGGTTTTTATGGTGCCTATTACTTATAATACCTGAATATTGAACTTTTTCCATTTTCAACTTATAAGCTTTTTTAGTTTAACCTAAAACCGTGACCCCTTAAGACCCATATTCAATATTCATTTATTTCAATAAACTTAAAAAGATATGAACTCATTTTAACCGTCAACTGTAAACCGTGAACCGCTTTTTAACCGTGAACCATGAACCTTTTTTAACCGTAAACCGTGAACCGTAAACCGTTTTATTACCGTCGCTTTTCTTTACAATTTTATATCCCGAAAAATATTTAATTATATTTGCCCTACATAGCGATACAGGTACCGATATATTTATAAATTTATAATATATAGTATATTTAGTAAGATATAACAAATTATAAAAGTATATTAATTTCAAAATTATGAATCAGGCACATTCTTTGCTTACAATGTATTACAAAAACGAAATCAATATAATTTCAACGATGGGGAGGAATAAATGAAAAATCTGAAAATAATTTTAATTTTAGCAGTATTTTTGATTGTATCTATTTCAAGTGCATTTGCCGAAAACATTACTATTTTTGATAGCAACGTATATGGTAGTGCAAGTAGCTGGTATAATCGTGGAGATAACCCAGGTGAAGATCAGGAAGTAGAGTATTATTGTATTGGAACTCAGGCTTGGGATTTAGAAGGATTTTTTTTAAATGGTAATACCTTAAGTATGGTAGGTGGCTTTAATTTTGATGATGGAGTTTACGCAGGTGGTCGTACTTATAAGTCAGGCGATATCTTTATTGATATAAATGGATTAGATAATGGATATGAATATGCTATTAAGTTAAACTTGGATAATAACTCTTCGGACTATTTGAAATATTATGTTTATACAATTGTTGCTGGAACTTTAAACGATGTTACGTATGTAACGACATCCAATCCATGGACTTATACTCCAGTTGTGGGTGAATTAGTAACTGGGGCTGGGGGTGATTTCACTCTTGGCAAGAATACTAATTACACTATGGTCTACGATTATTCAACGCTTACCGGTGGTACACACTATATATTAGACGGAATTGATTTATCTTTCCTTGGTGGGGGAACAACTTTTACATCACATTTTACTATGGAGTGCGGTAACGATAATCTTATGGGAAGTGGTACTACAGTTCCCGAACCAGCCACACTTCTCCTTCTCGGCTTCGGTCTGGTAGGACTTGCAGGTGCAGGCAGAAAGTTTAAGAAAGAGTAGAAAAGCGGTTCACGGTTCACGGTTCACGGTTGAAAAGCGGTTGACAGTTGACGATAAAAGAAAGCTAAGAAAATAATTTAATAACAAAAAGGCAGGGTCTAAACCGGCTCTGCTTTTTTTATTTCTCAGGCAAGGCAGGAGAAATTTCAACCAGGAATACATTAAGTATTTCGAGGTTAGCGCTTATGCTTCACTACGTGTCACTTCATGCGAAATTTGAGCCCAACGCAGAGGTCGGCCAAAATGGGGTGTTTTGAAACTGGCTCAGTATGATTTAGAATTTCAACAAACAACGGAGAATATAATCTATGAAAACCTTAAAAATAATTTTAATTTTGGCAGTATTTTTGATTATTTCCACATCAACTGCATTAGCCATGCCTAGTATTACTGTTCCTGAACCTGCAAGTATTATACTGCTTGGTGTCGGGCTGGTAGGGTTAATTATCTCCGGGAATAAATTCAAGAAATAGATTTAAAGCGGTTCTCCATTGACGTTTGAAAACGGTTGCCGGTTGACAGTTCACGGTTGACGGTAACGGTAAAGGAAAATTAAAAAAATAATTCAACAACAAAAAGGCAGAGTCTAAACCGGCTCTGCCTTTTTTTATTTTAATTAATATTTATCTCTCACAGAGTACACTGAGATCTCAGGGTTTGTATTATAACCATTGCCACCTGCAAATAGTCTTTTAACTATCGAGCCAGTTTCAAAACGCCCCATTTTGGCCGATCTCTGCGTTGGGCTCAAATTTCAATCCTCGAAATACTCAATGTATTCCTGTGGTTGAAATTTGCTCCCGCCTTGAGCTTAACCAAACTGAAACGTTTTGAAAGTGGCTCTATCAATTTTATATATTATGCGCTTTCGGTTGGGTTCCGGTATCTTTTTAAGCGCTTTTGATTTTGATAAAGAAACACGGGCGTATTGCAATACGCCCCTACGCTATAAACCGTTTTTCTTCATGAAATGCAAACCAGCAACTGTTTTTCACCGTCGGTTTTCTTTACAATTTTAATTTATAAAAAAACATATTGATCTTTTCTCTGCATAGCGATATAAATATCAAGATAACTGTATTTATTTATAATCAATATGTTTAATTGGTTAGTTATAGTATCAAATTTTTAACCCCCAACACTCCATATTTGGTATATTTATTGCTTATATTAATTATGATGGTAAGGTTAGCGTTACGAATTATAATTTCAACACATAATGGAGAATATAATCTATGAAAACCTTAAAAGTAATTTTATTTTTAGCTGTATCTTTGATTATTTCCACATCATCTGCATTAGCCGATTTTGGGCTTCCTACTCCTGTTCCTGAACCTGCAAGCATTATACTTCTTGGTGTCGGCATCGTAGGGTTAATTGTCTCAGGTAAAAAATTCAAGAAATAGTATAAAAACGGTTGCCGGTTGACAGTAAAAGAAAATTAAAAAAATAATTCAACAACAAAAAGGCAGGGCCTAAACCGGCTCTGCCTTTTTTATCTCCCTGAAACTGATGCCTTCATGGACTTAAAAACTTATGAGCTTTTTCTTTTTTGCAGCTATCTGCGAACCCTTTTAATACCTGGATATTTTCCCCAGGGTAACCACATTTAGCTTTTTCATACAAACTGTTTAGCTTTATATACTGTTTTCAGACAGGATTAACAGGATGGACAGGATTTTTACCTGCCGGCCGGAAGCCGGACAGGCAATAAGCCATTGCCTGAAGCTATAGAAAAAAGAAGCAAAAATGCCTGACCCGCAAAATCACCTATGCACTTACCACCAGACTCCGCGAAGCGGATGCATGCTTCGGGCCGCTCTTTCCGGAGCGGTCTGAAATACTTCCTGTTAATCCTGTAAATCCTGTCCGATATTTTTTTTACGGCTATTTTTATCTTCCGGATTTCGGAATATCTTTGTGATCTCTGAGTACTCTGTGAGTGATTTCCTCGTAAACCTCTTTTCCCCATTAACTGTGAACCGCAAACCGACAACGGCTTTTAACCGTCAACTGTTTTCAACTTATGCATTATTCTTTCCCTGTACAGGTTAAAGTAATGCAGGTTAAAGAAATTTGCCTTTAACCTGAAATCCTGATACCATAAATTTAAACTTTTTGTTAATAACGTTGACTGTATTCCGAGGAGTCAATGAAACTCATATTTGAATGGGACGAAGTTAAGGCGAAAATCAATCTTAAAAAGCACAAAATTAGTTTTGAAGAGGGTAAAACTGTTTTCAATGATCCCTTACTCTTCACTTTCCCTGATGATGTGCATTCTTCGACAGAGGAGCGTTTTATTAGTATTGGCCTTTCTGCAAATGGACTCGTTTTGGTTTTGATACATACTCCAAAACAGAATAAAATACGTATTATCAGTTGCAGAAAAGCTACAACACGGGAAAGGAAATTCTATGAAGAAAGCAGTCTCTAAAACAAAACCGGATAAGGAAGAAATGAAATCAGAATATGATTTTTCAAGCATGAAGGGCGCTGTACGCGGAAAATACTATAAAGCATATCGTGCCGGTCACAAAGTAGTTATTCAAAAAGAGGACGGCACTACCGCAGTCCAATATTTTAAACTCGAAGACGGTGCAGTTATGTTAGAGCCGGATGTTAGAAAGTATTTTTCAGATTCGGAATCGGTTAACAAGGCGCTTAGATCTTTAATAGCAAGCATTTCGTCCAAAAGACAACCATCTGATTATACAAAATAAGCTGTTGTGCGGATAAACAGTTGCTGCAAGTGTTCTACATAACATATTGGTTCATAAAGATTTTTCAGACAGGATTAACAGGATGGACAGGATTTTTACCTTCCGGCCGGAAGCCGGGCAGCAATAAACCATTGCCTGAAGCTATGGAGACAACAGGCAAAAACGCCTGAACCGCAAAATCACCTATAGCACTTACCACCAGATTCCGCAAAGCGGATACATGCTTCGGGCCGCTCTTCCGGAGCGGTCTGAAAAATATCCTGTTTATCCTGTAAATCCTGTCCGATATTTTCTTTAAGGCTATTTCTTATTTTCCAAAATCCTGGTAGATCTTCGTGCTCTCTGTGAACTCTGTAAGTGATTTCTTTACAAACCTCTTTTACCGTCAACCGTAAACTGAAAAGCTCCAATTGCTTTTTTCCGTCGGTTTCCTTGATAATTTTATATTATAGGAATTTATAGAGTATCACGCTGTTTTTCCCATTGACTTATAAAACTAATCTCTCTATTATTTAGCCGTGTTTATTAATAAAATTATAGCGTTGTAAAAAATCTATGGATAATGTTGCAAAAAATTGGATCGCCACATCCAACTATGATATCGAAACTGCGAAGCCATGTATGAGACAGGCAGATATATCTATGTTGTATTCATGTGCCACCTTGCTATGGAAAAAATGCTTAAAGCTATATTGGCAATTAAATATCCCGACAACATACCTCCTAAAATTCATAACCTGATTAATCTTGCACAAAGAGCCGAAATAACACCCCCTGCTAATCTGAAGGATTTTTTTCAAAGAATAGATAATGTCAGTATAGTCACGCGTTATCCTGAAGATTTAAAAACACTAACAAAAGAGTTTGATAAAGATACAGCCAAACTTATTCTGGCCGATACAAAAAGGATGATAAAATGGCTAAAACTTCAGTTAAAATACGCCGTATAATCAAACTGTATATAGAAAATTTACAGGAAATAGGCGTACCTGTTCAGAAGGTGTATTTGTTCGGCTCCCAGACCGGCCTTAATGCAAGCATTGAAAGCGATATAGATCTGGTTGTTGTATCACCTCTTTTTGAAAAGAAGAGTCTCTGGGACAGAGCAGGATATCTGGGAAGGGCTGCATGGAATATACAATACCCACTTGATATCCTCGGCTTTGCACCATCACAGGTTAGAAAAGCAAAACCAGGAACATTGCTGAATCACATAATTAAAAACGGTATTGAAATTACAAACTGATTAACATGCTCTTTATTTCCGCACACAGGCAAGGCTGGTTATGAATCAGCTCCTGCTCTTCTTGTTCTTCTGATTTATGATCTCCTTTCTATTTCCAGCATAGCACACAGAGGTCTCAGGGTTTTTGCTTTGTCGTTAGTAAAGTTTTTAGACAGGATTAACAGGATGGACAGGATTTTTACCTTCCGGCCGGAAGCCGGGCAGCAATAAACCATTGCCTGAAGCTATGGAGAAAAGAGGCAAAAATACCTGACCTACAAAACCACCTCTGTACTTACCACCAGATTCCGCAAAGCGGATGCATGCTTCAGGCCGCTCTACCGGAGCGGTCTGAAAAACATCCTGTTAATCCTGTTAATCCTGTCCGATATTTTTTTTAAGGCTATCCTTTATTTTCCAAAATTCTGGTAGATCTTCCTGCTCTCTGTGTACTCTGTGAATGATTTCTTCGCAAACCGCTTTCACCGTCAACCGTAAACTGTAAACTGATATCTGCTTTTCCCCGTCAATTGTTAAATGTCTTCTCCCTTGCGGCCAGTTACACCATATTTCAAGGCAGGTTTTCAAAATCGTCTAAATCTTTATGCCTTCCACTCGATTTCTTATTAATCTTCAATTGTTTCAAATTAATGATATTTACTTCAATTCCATCTATTTCATCGACAATCTTTTGCTTAAAGCACTCCTCAAAATTAACACCGGAAATCGTTGTTAATATTTCAATCCGTATAGGAGCAATACCCATGCGTATAATACTGTTCTTTTTAAGGAACAGTTCTTTTGATAATTGGGGTGTATCAAAACCGAATTCTTTTAAAGCCAAAACCATTTGCTCCGCAGTTTCAGGATCTATCGCTATCCAAATATCCATATCATTTGTTGCTCGTGGATATCCATGATAGCCAACAGCATATCCACCAATCAACAAGTATCTGATATGTTTAATCTTGAGTATATTCAAGAACTCTTTGAAGTCTGGAGGTAGCAGCATGTCCATAATTAATCCTTCTTAATACTTCAATATGTCGCATTCTTTCAATTGGAGTCCTGGCAAACCAATAGTTCTTGTCATCCGATTGATCTGATAATGACACAACTGAGAAGAAACTTTTGTCTAATTTTATATCAACCAATTCTTTATCCATATCTTTCACTTTCGTCATAATATCATCATTTATATTTATTCTCATGTTATCATTACTATCTATTATTAATGCTTATATGTCAAGCCATCTTCCTTTTATCCACCAGGTAACCGCATTTAAATTTTCAGACAGGATTAACCGGATGGACAGGATTTTTACCTGCCGGCCGGAAGCCGGACAGGCAATAAGCCATTGCCTGAAGCTATAGAGAAAAGAAGCCAAAACGCCTGACCCGCAAAATTTTGTACTTACCACCAAACACCGCGAAGCGGATGCATGCTTCAGACCGCTCTTCCGGAGCGGTCTGAAAAATAATCCTGCTAATCCTGTAAATCCTGTCTGATAATTTTTTTTCTTAAGGGCTATCCTCATTTTCCGGCTTCCCGGAAGATCTTCGTGATCTCTGTGTACTCTGTGAGTGATTTCTTAGCAAACCGCTTTTACCGTCAACTGTAAACTGACAACCGATTTTCCCCGTTGGAATAAAATACCTACTTATTACCTACTTATTATGTTGATGAAAATTAAATAAATAGATATGATCCATTCATCAAATAAATAAAATAACATGGAGGTGTCTCAATGAAATTAAAAATTATATTGGAACCAAGCGATGAAGGGGGTTTTACAGCTATAGTACCATCTTTGCCCGGTTGTATAAGTGAAGGAGATTCAAAAGAAGAGGCTTTAACCAATATTCAGGAAGCTATAAAGCTTTTTTTAGAGCCGGTTGAAGATGATTTCGATTTTGCACCTAACGCAGAACTTTTGGAAATAGCTGTATGACAAAAGTACCAAGCCTTCATTATGAAAAAGTTATAAAGGCATTACGTCGAGACGGATGGGTAGTAGTTAGGCAAAAAGGAAGTCATATTCGATTACAGAAACATACTTCTACTGAAACTTTTAAAATTATTATTCCAGCCCATCGTCCTATAAAAAGATCGACACTCTCATATATTTTAAAACAGGCTCAAATGACTGTAGATAAATTTATAAATCTTTTATAATAAAGCATATTATAACCTTACTAATTTTTTTGCCTTTTCCTTAAACCATTGCCGGAGGCTATGGAAAAAAGAGGCAAAAACGCCTGACCCGCAAAATTGCTGTATTTACCACCAGACTCCGCAAAGCGGATACATGCTTCAGGCCGCTCTTTTCCGGAGCGGTCTGAAATATTTCCTGTTTATTCTGTAAATCCTGTCCGATATTTTTTTAAAGGCTATTTCATATTTTCCATAATTCCGGAAGATCTTCGTGATCTCTGTGTACTCTGTGAGAGATTTCTTCGCAAACCGCTTTTACTGTCGGAATTCTTTACAATTTCCAAATCAATCATTTCTATATAACATACTTATTTTATAATAGATTACTCTTGTATTATCATTTCCCACTGTTTTTCGGTAAAAAAACTGTCGGGATACTTTACAATTACCAATTAAAATACTGTATTTACATTAAATTTATTTCAATCTTCCGGATATCGCTTTATAACACCTGATATCCAGAACCCTTCCCAAATTGCAGTCTCTCACAGAGCACACAGAGGTCTCAGAGTTTTTTGCAAGAATTTTTGAGAGGAAAATTCTTGCAAAGCCGGAATCTTCCTGCTGCCGCAGGAAAGTCAATCTTGCTTAATTTATTTATATTCTAATCAGTTATAATCTATTCTTGCCTTATCAACTAATCAAACAACTGTGCACCGTAAACCGTAAACTGACAACCGTTTTTCCCCGTCAACCGTGAACCGTAAACCGCCAACTGCTTTTTCCCGTCAACTGTGAACCGTGAACCGTCAACTGCTTTTAAACCGTCAACTGTAAACTGCTTTTTCCCGTCAACCGCTTTCACTGTCGGTTTCCTTTACAATTTCACAGCAGCAAGTAAATTAGCGCGATTTATCTAAACCGTCATATCTTTATAATATAATACATATCTATATGTTATAGACATGGTGCAAGCTTTATTTGCCATTGGCATAACCATTGCTTAAGTATATTACAAAAAAGAAAATTAATTACTAAGTTCAATTAGAATCAAAAATATAATAATTAAAACAAAGGAGGAAACAACATGAAAAAAGCATTAAAACTTTTGGCCATTTCAATTGCGGTGGTTTTTTTGTTCGCTGGAATTTCTATGGCTGATACGATCAACACTAGGCCGGTATACACTTCAGGGGGCACTCTTGATTCATTACAAGGTATTATGACTGGTATTGGATCCTCAATTGATGTTCGCGCTGATCAAGAAGACTATGCTATTTTTACGAATCAATCTGCTGGCTCCAATGCTGCTTATGTTGCAAGCTTGAGTTGGAACGCAACTGGATTTCCATTTGAATTTGGTATATATGAATATGGCAATATAACTAATCAAGTAGCTGTATTCAAAGATTCAACTGATGGAACTGGTGCATCAAATCCTGGAGACTATACAACAATTAATTTTGATGCTGGTTCAGGTACTATTTATTCCGAATTTCATGATGCAGGAACAATAGGGAGTACCGTAATTGGCTCAACAACTGACTGGATGGATTCTTTCGGGTTTTATTTTTCTTGGGATGCTGGCAACAATATATATTATTCCGAAGATTCCCTTAATGGTACTGGAGCATCCTTTTTAAGCTTTTTAGGAAAAGGTGAAGATGTTACTATCGGTGGATTAACAGCTAATGACGCTAATCACAGATATGTAGCAATGGAAGGTTGGGGCGGAACTCTTGATTTTAATGATATTGTAGTTCAATTAGAATCGGTAGTTCCGGTTCCTGAACCGGCTACTCTGCTCCTTCTTGGCTTCGGTCTTGTAGGTCTTGCAGGCGCAAGTAGAAAGTTTAAGAAATAGATTAAAAGCAGTTGCCGGTTGACAGTTTACGGTTAACAGTAAAATAAAGTAAAAACAATAATTCAATAACATAAAGGCAGGGCTGAAATCGGCTCTGCCTTTTTTGTTTCAAATATATTTTATCTCTCGCAGAGTTCTCAGAGTCACAGAGTTATTTTAATATTTCCATTTATCTTCGTGATCTCTGTGTGCTCTGTGAGAGAAGGAATAAAGCTTTTCCGTAAACTGTGAACTGTAAACCGACAACCGGAAATGTCCCTGCCTTTTTTAATTTCTGTTGTTATCTCTCGTACATATTTTGTTTTTTTACCATCAACTATAATTTTTTAATCTGGTTCCGTATATTAATGTTTTATTTTATTTAATTATAATTTATAATATTTAACATTATAATTCTATAAAATCCTGGGAAGTTAACTATGCTGGTAATGACTGTTTATCTTGATGTTTGCGCTTTGTGCAGGTCCTTTGACGACCAATCATTTTTACGTGTCAGACTGGAAACTGAGGCGGTGAACTCATAATGTCGAAGATTCAGGATGGACAATTGATTATGGCTATATCACCGGTTCATTATGCCGAAATCAATGCAATACCAGACCAATTGGAACGTTTGGAGTTACTTAGTGTTTTAGAACAGTTCGGTGAATTATTAAATATCAATAAAGCTACTGCACGAAAAAGAGCAGAGGAGTTATTCTCCTTGGGTTTTGGTCTTGCCGATTCAGCACACATTGCATTTGCCGAGGCTGGAAAGGCAAAATTTATCACTTGTGACGACAAGCTGATGAAAAAATGTCGTAAGCATGCGATTAATACATGGTGTGGCAACCCTGTTCAATTTTGCGCGGAGGAGGATTTAAGATGAAAGCGGAGCGTTATCTTACTGAGGAAATAACGATAAAAAAAGGTATTGATGCCCTTGTTAAGGAATTGGGACCGGTTGAGACAATGCGGTTTATAAATTTACCCCGTAAAAGACGTCAGGAAAGCGTAAAACGTCATCGTGAGTGGCAGAGGATGCTTGTTAAAACGGATTTTTTTGATAAAGTGTTTGAATAGAGTATTTTTACTACATCTCTCTTCGGTCTTGTAAGCATTGCAGGCGCAAGCAGAAAGTTTAAGAAATAGAGATAAAGCAGTTTACGTTTGACAGTTCACAGTTGACTGTAAAAGAAAGATAAAATAATAATTCAATATCAAAAAAGGCAGAGTCGAAATCGGCTCTGCCTTTTTTGTTCTCGTTATTAAATCTCAAATTTTTCAACCGGAAACTGGAAACCATAAACTGTCAACTGTAAACCGACAACCGTCAACCGCTGTTAAAGCCGAATATGACCAGCTTGATGAGGAGTTTTCTCTTTTCGATCAGTTTCTGAAAGCTCGCGCGGTTGCCGGTATTACTCAGGCAGAAGTTGCCAAACGAATCGGGACAACCCAGTCCGTGATAGCTCGCCTTGAATCAGGGAGCGGTAAACATTCACCATCAATTGCCACATTGAAAAAATATGCTCATGCACTTGGGTGTCGTCTAGAAATGAAACTGGTTAAAGTAAAGTCTTAGAAACAAAAAATCACCATGTTTTTTGCTTTTCTGCAAACTGTTAACTGTAAACCTACAACCGGAAATGTCTCTGCCTTTTTTATTTCCATTGTTAAACCTGTAGAGACGCAAAATATTGCGTCTCTACTCTCAAAGAGCGCCTATAATCAAAGAGTTTTTTAAATTTTAAACAGTTTCCGTTTTACACTCAACAAACAGCCATAAGCTGTTAAGCGACAAACTTATTTATCAAAAGGAACATTGTGATCCTGGCCAACTGCACCTCGTTGCTCGGTGATTATATCCGGAACCTCATATTCTATGCGTCCATTTATCCAAATTGGAATTTTGCAATTATTCTTCCTTGCTTCCTCAGCAACTTTTGCGGCTGCCCTTTGCAAGGCTTTCAATCCAATTACGGCATACTTATTATGTGTTTTCATCATTTACTCCGATTCATCTATGATAATAGGCATTTTACCGGAAGTATCAAAAACAATCCACGAATCCGCCAATTGCTTATAAAACATATTGAAATTCGCCCAACCTCTCTGGAAACGCCGCATAATATCTCGTTCAGGGATATTATGGCCCCCTTGTGCAACTCTTAGCTTCACACGTTCTATTGCAAATTCGACTGAAGGAAGCTGTAAAAAATAGATTACAATTTCATAACCTTTATTCTTCCAATCAATTACATTTTTCATATACCCTTTGCCGCTCAATGTTGTCTCAAAAGCAAACGATTCATTTCTCCTGACACATTCAATAATACGTCCTATCATTATTCTACCTGCTGCAATTGCCATTTTTTCAGGTTGGAAAGGAGAAAGACCCTGAGCAATCAGATCTGCATTGATAAAATTAAGGCATTCCGCTTCAATGGGTAGAAATTCATTTGCAAAACTTGTTTTTCCAGCCCCATTTGGCCCGGCCAATATGTAACACTTTTTTTCCATATTTACCTATAATTCCTGCTCGTAGGTTATAGAAATCAGTACAGATTGTCAAGGAACAATTGGTTATGTGTTTCGTTAAAGGCTTGCTGGATTTCATTGGGCATGGCATTATATTGCTTTTTGAATTTTTTACTAAAACGGTAAGAATCTATTCTTTTAACCATTTCAGACCTTCCTCTGCTGTATGAAAGGTCGGCGAAAGCTTTTCATTAGCAATCTCATCATCTACTTCATTTTTCGTTTTCTGCCATTCTTTGTCCCAGTACAACTCCTGTGAAGGATCAATAAGTTTGCGTGGTTTTAAAACAGCCTGTCCTCTTTCCACATCCACTTCAATATAGTCACCAGGAACTATCTTAAGCGCTGCAAGAACTTTTTTGGGTATCCGGATTTGCCCTTGAGGGCTGATCTTCATAACTGTTGGCATAATTTACTCCTGTAACAATTAAACTTTTAAACAAAGAATGATAGTTTATGACATTAAAGTCAAGACGGCAAAAACAAGAGGACTGGTTTAAGTATAGAATAATGCCAATTCTCGAAAATGAAGTTCCATGCCTTGCTGGCGCAAGCGGAAAGTTTGGAAAATAGATTAAAATCGGTTGCCGGTTGTCGGTTAACAGTTCACGGTTTTAAAAACGGTTTACGGTTGACAGTTTACGGTTTAAAAGTGGTTGCCGGTTTACAGTTCACGGTTAACGGTAAAAGAAAGTAAAAAAAATAATACAATAAAAAATGGCAGGGTCGAAATTGGCCCTGCCATTTTTTATTTCCATTGTTCAACCTACAGAGTCGCAAAATCTTGCGTCTCTATTTTATTGTCCCACATCACCATGAATCTTTCTTTGATCTATTTAATAAATGTGCATATAATAAATCCAAATTGCACAAAAAAAACATGAACATATTTAATCTGGAAGATAATTTATGCCGGAAGTAAGTACAAAGGAATCGCAGACTCTTTGCAGGGCTTGCCATGGGCACTGAGCAATGGTGAGATTCCTGAGGGACTGTCGGGGTCCAAGAGCGTGGCATGCAGTGAGAGAAGTACCAGGAACTTGGGAGATCCTTTCGGCCTCCTTGAACTTAAAGGTAGGATGTTTCAACCAAAAGAAGGGCATCGAGTCAGATTATCTCATAGTACTCTGAGACGGTAACGCTGATTACATGGGGAAGGGGATGACGGTATTGTGCAGCCCGCAAAGGAAACATATGCAGATAAGACAGGCTGATAAACATATGCAAACCTCACTGTGGGGAATAGCAATTTTTGTACGAAGCGAACAATACTGAGGAGCCTTGTGCGGAAAAACCGCATGCAGGGATCTGTAAGAGGGCGGTCGGGTAACTGGCCGTTCTATCTCAATGATGTCGGCTAAAAAAGCAAAGTTGGATAAATAATCTCATTCCTTATTATCCGTATCCATCCATGCAGGAAATGAATTGCGGTATTCCTGTAAAACCGAATATGAAAGTGCTGTTGTATGTATGCATTCTTCATTTTGTTTTCTAAACATGATGTTTCCTGTAGGATCTACTACCGAAGATTGCCCGATGTAGTTGTAGCCGTTCCCGTCTTTTCCAACCCGGTTTACTCCCACAACATAACATTGATTTTCGATTGCTCTGGCAAGAAGTAACGTTTCCCAGTGATATGAGCGAGCTTCCGGCCAGTTTGCAACAAACACTGCTACATCATAGGATTTGCTGAAATTTCTTGTCCAGCAAGGAAATCTCAGATCATAACAAACAAAAGGTCTGATTTTCCAACCATTTAATTCAACTGTTAATTTGTTCTTTCCATCACTGTATACTTTTTCTTCTCCGGTCATGCGAAACAAATGCTTTTTATCATAACAATGTAATGTCCCGTCAGGTTTTGCCCATAACAGCCGGTTAAAATACTTCCTATCTTCTTTTATTATAATGCTTCCTGCGATATCCACCTGCATGTGGCATGATTTATTTTTAAGCCAGTCTACGGATATGCCATTCATTTCCTGGGCAAGTTTTGCTGCGTTCATGCTGAAGCCGGTTGTAAACATTTCAGGAAGTACTATAAGATCTGTTTTTTCCCTAATGCCGTCTATTTTTTTATCAAAAACAGACAGGTTTGCTTTGATATCTTCCCATATGAGCTTTGTCTGTATGATTGTTATATTTAAATCCTGCATAAATTTTCCGCTGCCTTTTCAAGTGTTTCGTCTTTTTTTGCAAAACAGAAGCGAAGCATCTTGTGATCGTCATGTTGATTGTAGAATGCAGAAGGAGGAACAGAAGCAACCCCTTGTTCAATCGTCAAACGTTTTGCAAAATCCATATCCGGTTCATCAGAGATGGATGAATAGTCAAGCATTTGAAAATAAGTACCTTTGCATGGTATTGCTTTGAAACGGGAGTTTTTTAAAAGTGATAAAAACTTGTCTCTCTTTTTTTGGTAAAAACAGGATAAGCCAAGATAAGCTTCTTCATTTTCCAAAAATTCGGCATATGCGTGCTGTATAGGAGTATTAGTTGCAAATGTCAAAAACTGGTGTACTTTTTGAAATTCTGCGGAAAGCGCTTTAGGTGCTAAGCAATAGCCTATTTTCCATCCTGTAGTATGATATGTTTTTCCAAAAGAACTTATAACAAAACTGCGATCAGCAAGCTCTTTGTATTTTGACATGCTTTCGTTTTTAAGACCATCAAAAATAATGTGTTCATAAACCTCATCGCTTAAAATAAAAATCCCGGTTTTTTGTATAATATTATAAAGAGCCGTAATATCTTCTTTTAAAAGAACGGAACCTGTCGGATTATGCGGTGAGTTTAAAATAATAAGCTTTGTTTTTTTTGATACGGTATTTTTAACTTCTTCCCAGTCTATGTTGTAGTATGGAGGTTTCAGTTTGATAAATTTTGGGATGCCGCCGCTTAAATTAATAGCAGGTACATAGGAATCAAAGGCCGGCTCAAATACTATTACTTCATCTCCTTTTTTTACAACTGCTATTATAGCTGCAAACAAAGCCTCGGTTGCTCCGGAAGTAACGGTAATTTCGGTGGTTGGATCATACGAGGCATTATATAGCTTTAATGTTTTCTCAGCTATCCTTTCTCTAAGAAGCATAACTCCTTGCATAGGAGCATACTGGTTAAAGCCGTTTTTCATATATTTATGCACAAGATCTATCAATTTGGGGTCTGTATCAAAATCAGGAAATCCCTGCGAAAGATTGATGGCATTATAATCATTTGCAAGATTTGTCATTATTGTAAATATTGTTACCCCGATATTTGGCAGTTTGGATTTAAATTTCATTTGCTTGCCTTAATTTTATCTTCCTTCTGTTTTTAACACAGCAACTTTGGGAAAAAGCAAAACAGTGCCGGACTGCTTTTCCCGACACACTGTTTTTTGCTTTCAATCTATTGTAAAAAACACTTTTGCAATTTTCAATTTCCCTACAAAAAAATCAACTGTATATGAGCCGACATCCCATTTTCCAGGTTCACCAAAACCGCAACCATAATCATTTAGAGTACTTTCAGTGCCTGCGGTTAGCAGTAATTTATGCTGCTGTTTGCTGAAGATAGAACCATTAGGATCATACCAGACAATGGTTATAGGCAGTTCGATGTCTTTAAGAATCCTGGAATGGCTGATTTCCATATGCCATATAACATACCGGGAGCTGTCTTTTGAAAAAAGCATTCCATAGACAGATTCATTGGCGTTTGTAGCACCGCCACTTTCATAAAAAAGGATCAAAGGAGGTTTAACTTCAACTGTTTCTTTGCCAATAGCACAGTTAAACCCCCAACGCTGACCATTTTGGGCAGCAGCTTTTTTTTCCCACTCAATGCTTCCTGCTCCTGACATGGAGTTGCTAAAATCGTCGAGAATCCTTTTCGCACCACAATGCCCTTGAGCGGCCGCGGCGCTTAGCCAGATATAAGCCTCTGAATAATAATCATCTGCGGAACTAAATATAAAAAATTTGTGCCAATTTGGGATATATGATTTAGAATTTGGTAAATCTTTTATAAGATGATTGCCTAACCAGAACTGGGCGGTGGCCATTCCCATTTCTGCGGCTTTACGGTACCATAGTATTGCCTGGTCTTCATCTGCCGCTATGCCTTTCCCTGTTTTAGTCCATTCGCCCATACAGTAGCAGGCTTCAGGGCAACCGGTAATTGCAGCCGAGTGCATAAGCCCCACCGCCATAGAAACATTTCCGGAAATGTCCGGACTGGCCATCATAGTAAAGGCACTACGAAAATTTTCATCTGCCACGTCTGATATAACAGAGTTCATAACATTGTTGCTATAGGCTAAACGAATTACCTGATGTTTATTTTCTGATACGTCAGATACGTTTTCATCCTGCTTTTGCTCCATTTTTGCTAAAAACGATACCACATCTTTTGACTTGCCAAAGTAACGGGCAAACTCTATGGGAGTCATTCCGTTGTGATCCTTGACATAAAGTTTAGCTCCATTTGCGATCAGCAACTTTGCCGTTTGCGGGTCATTAACAAAATGCAAGGGGGTATAACCTTGTTTTGTTTTCTGCATAATATCAACATTTTTATCCAGCAAAGCCTGTACTACCTCAAGCCTTCCGTCAGCCACAGCAAAATGCAGGGCTGAAGCATTATTTTGGTCCAAAGCATTTAGTTGGGCTCCATTAGCTATCAGGAATTCCAGCATGGCTTTGCTGGCTGCATAGTGAATGGCTGACTGTCCCTCTTTATTGCGATAATTGACGTTTTGACCTTTGGCCAGCATCAGTTTAACGATGTCTTGCAGGTCTTTGCTTGTTGCCAGGATAAAAAGATGCATACCATCTTTTCTGTCCGTCTTCCAGTTTGCCTCTCTTTCAATAAGCCTGATCGCTGCCGCAGCTTGGCTGTTTGCAATAGCCATGTATAAAGGAGTTATCTCTTCTATGCCGTTGCTGGTTGCCATAGCATTGATATTTGCGCCTCTATCGACTAAAAGATCAATAACATCTTGCCGGCCATTGCAGGCCGCTTTGTGCAATGGTGTTATTCCATCATTTGTAGATGCATTAAGATCTGCACTCTGTGTCAATAAATATTTTGCCACTTCCCTGCTGCCTGCATTATGGAGCGGGGTTTCTTTGGCAAAGTTTTGTATATTAACCGGAAGGTCACCCGGCAATAATAGAGCTACACACTCTTTGTTTCCGCTATTGGCGGCATAATGAAGTGAGCTGTTGCCATTGGCAATGGCTGTGTGTGTTGCTCCTTTGCTGAGTAAAAATGACGCTGCTTCCGTTTGGCCTGACGCCAATGCTGATAAAAGAGGCGTCAAACCTTCGTGGTTAGTTTCCTCCAAATTGACTTTGTGCTTTAATAATAGCGCCACAGCTTCAATATTTCCATTTTCGGCTGCAAGATGTAGTAAAGTATTGCCATTCTCATCTCTTTCATCTGTCTTCTTAACTTTGTTCATGATTATTGCAAGCACACCAACGTTTCCTGCCATGGCTGAAAGCAACAGTGGTGATTCGCCATCTTGTGCTTTAATCTGAAGTTCTGCTCCTTTTTTAATTAAAAGCAATGAATTTTCAGGAGAGCTGTATTTAATAGATAACATCAAGGGGCTCCAACCGTTTTTATTCAGAACATTAATTTCCGCATCTTTTTCAATCATCAATCCGGCACAGTCAGTATTTTCATTGCTCAAGGCTATCATTAAAGGTGTCCAGCCATCTGAATCGGCTATATTTAGTTGTGATCCTTTCTCTATAAGCAGGCGGGCAATTTCTTCTTCTTTAAGCCTTAATGCCACCATAAGTGGACTTTCGCCCTGCTCATTTTTGACTTTTAAGTCTACGCCACTGGAAATGAGCGACTGCACTTTTTCCAAAGAGTTTTCATGAACGGCATTAAATAGAAGTTTTGGGTCAAGCGCTGTATCTGGTTTGACAGATGTTGAGAGGTCTTTATCATGATGTGTTGCAGCATTAATCTGTAAATCTATGCCTTGAGCTATAGCTACAGGAAAAATAACCATCCCAAAAAAAAGAATAAAGGTGAAAAAAGATTTCTTAGTTATCATAATGTTTCTTTTCCTTTTATTTTCTTAAGATAGCCAGTTACAGTTTTGCTCTGTCAAGATTGCGGTATTGAATGGCTTCTGAAACATGATCAACTTTAATATCGTCATCTCCTGCAAGATCCGCTATTGTTCTGGAAATTTTTAAGATTCGGTTAAAAGCCCTTGCGGAAAGCCCGAGTTTATCAATGGCAGATTCGATAAGAGCGCATGCGGCGTCATCAATTTTACAGTATTTTTTAATATGGCGGCTATTCATTTGAGCATTGCAGTATATTTTGGTTCTGGCAAACCTTTCGGCCTGAACAAGCCGTGCCTTGGAAACGCGCTTTTTTATATCTTTCGAATACTCGGAAACAGAATCTGTCATAAGATCTCTGTATGCTACTGCCGGAACTTCAACGTGAATATCAATTCTATCCATTAAAGGCCCTGATATCTTTGATCTGTATCTGTGTATTTGCTGATATGAACATCGGCATTCATGCTTGGGATCGGAAAAAAAACCGCATGGGCATGGATTCATGGCTGATACAAGCATAAAGCTTGCAGGATATGTTATTGATGATAATGCCCTGGAGATTGTAACCTTCATGTCTTCAAGCGGCTGGCGAAGTACTTCAAGTACATGTTTTTTGAATTCTGATAGCTCGTCTAGAAAAAGAACTCCGTTATGTGCAAGACTTACTTCCCCTGGTCTTGGCACATGACCTCCTCCTATTAGACCTGCATCTGAAATCGTATGATGAGGAGATCGGAAAGGCCTTTTTACTATCATAGCATTTCCCTTTTCAAGCATGCCGACAACGCTGTATATTTTTGTTGTTTCCAGCGCTTCATCAAAAGATATGGGGGGTAAAATTGAAGGGAGCCTTTTGGCCAGCATGGTCTTTCCCGAACCTGGCGGACCTATCATTATAATATTATGACCTCCGGCTGCAGCAACTTCAAGTGCCCGTTTTGCGTGTTCCTGTCCTTTTACTTCTGAAAAATCTACTTCAAATTCGCTGTTTTTGTCAAATTGCAGGCTTATATCGGTTTTTGCCGCTTTGAGATTTTCTGTGCCGCGAAAAAAATCAACAACCTGAGACAGTGTTTTGACCGGAAAAACCGAAATTCCATTAACAACTGAAGCTTCCTTTCCGTTTTCAAAAGGAACTATAATGCCTTCATAGCCGGCAGCTTTGGCAGCAAGGGCCATGGGAAGAGATCCGTTTACAGGCTTTATTCGGCCATCTAAAGAAAGTTCTCCGAGCACAAAATATCCCGCAAGCATTTTTTGCATAATAAGCCCGGTTGCGGCAAGAATTCCTATTGCAATAGGCAGATCAAATCCGGTTCCTTCTTTCTTTATATTGGCAGGTGCAAGGTTAACGGTTATCCTGTCATCTGGGAAAAAATACCCGGAATTTGTAATAGCGGATTTAACTCGTTCCCGGCTTTCCTTGACCGCTGCTTCCGGAAGTCCAACCGTAGTAAATGAAGGAAGCCCCTTGGCAATATCAACTTCCACTTCCACAAGATAAGCATCAATACCTATAACAGCACTGCTTAGAATTCTGGCAAGCATGTTTCCTCCTTCTCATAATAATAACATATGCACTGTAGTTTGCATATATATATGATATTATTATTAACATCAAGAATTTGTTGACAATCTGAAAACAGTTAAGATAAGTTAATTCCAAGATAAGATATAGTTGCATCCTTAGAATATATAAGCTATACTGCAACCATCTGTTTTGAAAATAGATAATAACTATTTGTTATTTAATATGTTATTTGTTTTATGTGCTCATCAATTTTACCAATAATAGAATTTATATATTTAAATTATAATGGCTTGTTATTTTAACCAAAGAACTATTAAAAAGACGGTTTGTTGTTCAGGGATCGGCGTTCATTCGGGGAAAAAAGTAAATCTTAGTATCAAACCTGCACCTGATAATTATGGTATAAAGTTTATCAGAACCGATCTTTTGGATAAACCCAGTATACCTGCACGCTTCAGTATGGTTGTCGATACAAGTCTTGCTACGGTAATAGGTCACAACGGCTTTATAGTATCTACCATCGAACATATTATGGCTGCTTTTGCCGGTCTTTCAATTGATAACGTAGCCGTTGAACTTGATTCATATGAAATGCCGATAATGGATGGAAGTGCTGCACCTTTTACGTGTATGTTGAAAGAAGCCGGGATAATTGCACAAAACAGTCCAAGATATTATTTTGTTGTTACTGAACCAATTGAGCTTAACAAAGATGGTAAATCCGTTGGGGTATATCCTTCATCTGATTTTAAAATCACCTGCAATATTGAGTTTGATCATCCTGTTATTAAAAAACAAACTTTTTCCTCAAGCATCAGCGATGAAATATTTGAGCAAGAAATATCTGCTGCAAGGACTTTTGGTTTTTTGCATGAGATAGAATATCTCAAGCAGTACGGTTTCGCTAAAGGTGGTTCTCTTGATAATGCGGTTGTGATTGATAAAAATACCATTTTAAACAATGATGGCCTGCGCTTTCCAGACGAGTTTGTAAGACATAAAACTTTAGATTCAATAGGTGATTTTTCACTCCTTGGTTTACCTGTGATGGGGCATTTTAAGCTTAATAAATCCGGCCATGCGTTTAACCATGCTTTTATTGAAATGTTTTTTTCCAGTAAAGAATCCTGGGAGACCAGAACTCTTTCGTGACAGCAGCTTAATTTACACAGAAACAACTTGAAGAAATATAAGATTACGTATTCATTATTATGATAATAAATTTGATACTGCAAAAAGATAAATATTGATATGCGAACACTAAGAAAACACAAAATTTACTTGCTTTTACTTTGCTTTTTAATTGTCATACCTCAAACATCCTTTGCTCAGGTAGCAAAGCTTACTAATATTGCAATTACCAGACATAATAAAGAGCTTCTTTTCAAGATGCATTTAGATGGTGCTTTTACAGAGGACATGAAAAAGGCGATTACAAGTGGTATAGCCACTTCTTTTACTTTTTATGTCAAACTTTATAAAGATAACGACCTCTTCTTCAATAATAAAATTACAGAAATATTGTTAACTAATACAATAAAATACGATAATCTGAAAAATACATATACAATATCAAGATCCTGGAAGAGCACAGGTCCGGATAAAACAGAGTCATTCAAAGAAGCACAGGAACTTATGACCCAGATTGAAGGATTAAAAATAGTCGACCTTGATCAACTGGAAAAAAATGCCCGTTACCACATTGAAGCAAAAGCAGAAGTAAGCAAATTCACCCTGCCTTTTTATCTACATTATATATTTGTTTTCGTTTCATTATGGGATTTTGAAACTGATTTGTATCAAATAGATTTTGTCTATTAATTAATGCATTCATAATATTTTAACACTAATATGGATAATAATTCATCAATAGTCCCGCCACAGACTAATTCCTCACAGGAACGTTCGAGACGTAAAAGAGAAGGCATTATAATTATTGCAATTATATTTGTTGTCGGCTTTTTAACATTTCTTGAAACCAGAATAATTAAATTTGGAGCAGGGATTCCGGTATCAAATACCGTTTTGATGTTTATTCTGATCAACGTTAATTTGTTATTACTCATTCTGCTGATATTTCTGGTATTCAGAAATCTGTTCAAGCTTCTTTATGATAGAAAGAAAAACGCCATCGGCGCGAAGCTTCGCACGAAACTCGTCATAGCTTTTGGCGCTCTAACTCTTTTACCAACAATAATTTTGTTCTTTTTTTCCATAAGTTTTATAACAACAAGCACTGAATTCTGGTTTAAAGTTCCCATTGAACAGGCCCTTGATCATTCATTGGATGTCGGAAGATACTATTATGGGCAGGTTCAGGAAAATAACAGATTTTATATAGAAAGAATTGCATACCAGATTAATAATAAGAACTTGCTTGACCCTGCCAGGAAAAAATCACTTTTTCACTATCTACAGGTTGTGCAGAGGTCGTTCAATATCCAGGCAATAGAACTTTATGACAGCAATTACAAACGTATGACTTTCATCCTTCCGCTTGGCATGGAAGATATGCCATTGAGAGTTCTTGATCCGGATAACTTTAAAAAGGATATACCCCCGTATGGTGTAAGAACCATAACTGAAATAGTGGAAGACAGAGAACTCGTCAGAACTATAGGGACAGTTCCATTTGGAGTTCAGCCTTCCGAAGCTAACTGTTATATCGTATTATCAACCAAACTTTCTCATCGGCTTTCCAAGAAGATGAAGTCTATTTCTCTTGGCTTTGAGGAATATCAGCAAACAAAGCTTTTAAAAAAGCCCATTCAAATCTCATATTATATATTACTATCCATAGTAGCATTACTTGTGCTTTTTTGCGCTATCTGGTTCGGATTTTATCTTGCCAAATCCATCACGATTCCCATCATGGAACTTGTAGAAGGTACCAGGCGTGTTGCAGAAGGAGACTTAGGTTTTACGTTAGATGTAGCTTCTGATGATGAAATAGGAAGTCTTGTGGATTCATTTAATAAAATGACAAAAGACTTGAGAAACGGCAGGGACCAGCTTGAGCTTTCCGCTAAAAAGCTTGAACTGCAAAACATCGAGATAGAAGAAAAACGCCAATATATGGAAATCGTCTTAAAAAATGTTTCAACCGGTGTTATTACTCTTGATTCAAAGGGGATGGTTACTACCATTAATAAATCAGCTGAAAAAATGTTAAATCTTAAACAGGATGAAACTCTGGGCAAAAGCTATAAAGATTTGTTGCCTGATCAGAATGTTAACATAGCCGAAGAAATAAAAGAAAATCTGTTTATAGCACAGGATAATGCTTTGGAAGTTCCTTTAAATCTTTTTGTAGGGGGAAGACGCCGTAGCTTTCTTATGAATGTAAATGCCTTAAAAGATGATACAGGTCAACATATGGGCGTTGTGATGGTTTTTGATGACTTAACCGAGCTTGAAAAAATTCAGAGGATGGCTGCATGGCGTGAGGTTGCACGCCGGATAGCGCATGAAGTAAAAAATCCTCTAACGCCTATAAAGCTTTCCGCCCAAAGGCTTCAGCGTAAATATTCAGATCAGTTGAAAGAGCCGGTATTTGAAGAATGCACACAAATGATAATTGACCATGTAGAATTAATAAGAAATATTGTAGATGCATTTTCAACCTTTGCAAGATTTCCATCGGCAAATCCCATTCCTTGTGATTTGGCTCCTATAATCAGGGAAACCGTTGCACTGTATAGGGAAGGGCATCAGAATGTAATTTTTGATACAATAATTTCGGATAACATTCCACAGCTTAATCTTGACAGGCAGCAAATAAAACAGGCAATGATAAACCTGGTCGATAATGCTGTTACCGCAATTAAAGAACATGGGAATATTGCAATTTCACTTGAGCATAATAAGGAAGCAAAAGTAATCAAAATTGAAATTGCTGATGATGGTGCAGGAATATCGGAAGAAGATAAGGCACGTATTTTTGAGCCCAATTTTTCAACAAAAAAAGCCGGATCAGGTTTGGGGCTTGCTATCGTAAATACAATTATATCAGATCATAAAGGCGTTATTAGAGTACAGGATAATTACCCTAAAGGAGCAAAGTTTATTATTGAGTTGCCAATAATATGATGGGCTTGATAAAAGTAGATTAATACGTTCTTAGGGTATAAACCACAGTCTGGGGGAGGAAGGGATAAAAACCAATGTTTCCATCGATACTAATAGTAGATGATAACCCGTCAATTCTTCAATCTTTAAAAGGTCTTCTTGCAGATGAAGGTTTTGAAGTAATGTTGGCTTCAAACGGATATGAAGGTTTAAAGACTATAGATAAGAAATCGCCTGATCTTGTTCTTTTAGATATATGGATGCCGGGTATTGACGGAATAGAAACTTTAAAACAAATTAAAAAAAACAATCCCCATATACAAGTCATTATAATAACGGGACATGGCAATATTGAGACTGCAGTTAAAGCCATTAAGCTTGGCGCATACGATTTGATTGAAAAACCCCTTTCGATTGATAAGATAATAGTTACAATAAATAATGCGTTAAATTTTAGAAGACTGGAAGAAGAAAACAGATATCTTCGAAAGAAAACAATAGAAAAAAATTCTGTGTCCGGAAACAGCGAGGCAATTGTTTATCTTAAGAAAAAAGTAGCCGCTGTTGCTCCATCCGATGCATGGGTTTTAATTACTGGTGAAAACGGAACAGGAAAAGAACTTGTTGCGCGAACAATTTTTCAGCTTAGTCCCCGTGTAGATGGGTCTTTTATTACCGTTGATTGTGTTACTATTCCGGAAGAGTTGATAGAAAGCGAACTTTTCGGACATGAAAAGGGAGCATTTGAAGGAGCAATTTCAAAAAAGATAGGCAAATTTGAATTGGCCGGCAGCGGAACTATCTTTCTTGACAATATCGGTGAGATGCGCCTGAAAACCCAGGCTAAAATACTTAGAGCACTTCAGGAAAAAAAGTTTCAGAGGGTAGGTGGGAGCAGGATTATAAATATAAATGCAAGGTTAATTGCTGCCAGCAATAAACCTCTTGAAATAGAAATTGAAAAAGGGAATTTCAGAGAAGACCTGTATCATCGCCTTAATGTTGTTCCGATTGAGGTTCCTGCATTAAGAAATCGCAAAGATGATATTCCTGTTTTAATCGATACTTTTTTAGCTGAATTTGCGATGCAGAGCAATAATGAAAAGAAAACACTTTCCCCGAAAGCAATCGAATTATTATCCAACTATTTGTGGCCCGGCAATGTAAGGGAGTTAAAGAATCTTGTTAATCAGCTTGCCATAATGACCAGGGAAAATATTATTGATGTTTCCGATATCCCCGATCAATATAAACCGGCTGTTGAAGAAGTTCCTGAACCGGTCAAATCCGAGTTGTTTTTAATTGATCGGCTAAAAGATGCTAAGCGGGCTTTTGAAAAAGAATTTATTAAAATAAAGTTGTCGGAAAATGATAAAAATATTGCCAAAACCGCAAAAGAAATTGATGTTGGTCGAAGTTATCTTTATAAAATAATAAAGAGTTTGTAAATTGACCGGTCTTAAGGTAATAAGCGGAGAATTGAAAGGCAAAAAACTATTTTCTGCAAAAGGTTTGAAAATAAGACCGACATCAGGACGCCTAAGAGAGAGTATCTTTAATATTCTTTCCAATAAGGTTGTTGATTCTGTAGTACTTGATCTTTTTGCAGGAACAGGAGCAATGGGAATAGAAGCATTAAGCAGGGGAGCATCCTATGCAACATTTATAGATAACGATAAAGAGGCTGTTTCAACTATCAGCAAAAATATTAAAGCCTGCGGACTCACAGAAAGAATTGCAATTGCAAGATTTGACATTTCAAAAAAAATTATTGAATATACTCATACGCTTCATGCTGTTAGTCTTGTGTTTATGGATCCTCCTTATAACAAGGATCTTATAACACCTGCTTTAATTAATCTTTCTAAAAGTCGAATTCTTGAAAATAACGCTTCTATAGTAATTGAACATGATTTGCGGGAAACACTTCCTGAAAATATTTCTGTTTACAAGATAACGGATCAGAGAAAATATGGAAAAACCTTTGTTTCATTTTTAAAATACATGGTATAATAAACAAACATAGAGTATAGAAACAAGTTGTGCAGTAAAAATAATAAAACAGAAAAATACGGATTATATTAATTTATGCGAAGAATTGCTATTTATCCCGGTTCCTTTGACCCTGTCACAAACGGTCATATTGATATCATTGAAAGAGGTCTTAAGCTTTTTGATAAGATAATTGTTGCTATTTTGCATAACCCGAATAAAAAATGCCTGTTTACAATTGATGAACGGATTGAAATGCTTGAACAAAGCTTGAAAAAAATAAAGAATACCGAAATAGATACATTCGATGGACTTCTTGTTGATTACGCGCTGAAGAAGAAAAGTCATGCCATACTTAGGGGAATGAGGGCCTTGTCGGATTTTGATTATGAATTTCAGATGGCGCTTATGAACAGACGGCTTAACAGGGATATACAGACTGTGTTCCTTATGACCGGTTTGAGGTGGATTTTTACAAGCTCCTCAATAATTAAACAAGCTGCAGAATTTGACGGCAATGTTGTCGGAATGGTTCCTCCTGTAGTTAATCAAAAATTAAAAGAAAAATTTGGATTTAATTCCAATTCTAAATAATATGGACCTTTGGCATCTTAAAATATTCTGTAAAGTAGTTGAGCAAAAAAGCTTTTCAAAGGCAGGGGAAGCTGTTTATATTTCTCAGCCTACCGTTAGCAGCCATATGAGAGATCTGGAAGCACATTTAGGCTGTCGTCTTGTAGATCGATTATCAAGAGAGGCAATCCCTACAAAGGCAGGAATATTACTTTATTCTTACGCAAAAAAACTTATAGCGCTATACGATGAAATGGAAAGTGCTCTTTCAGGTTTTCAGGGTAATATAAAAGGAAATCTTGTGATAGGCGGCAGCACAATCCCCGGCGAGTATATTCTTCCTATAATCGCCGGAAGTTTCACCAAAACTTATCCTGATATAAAGCTTTCGCTTATCATTGGTGATACTGAAAAAATAATTAATGATACTCTTTCCGGATTTATTGAACTCGGAGTCGTAGGAGCAGCAAAAAAAGATAAAAGAATTCAGCAGGAAATTCTTATCGATGATCAGATGCGTCTTATTGTTCCATCTGCTCATAAATGGGGAAAGAAAAAAAGCGTTACCATGAAAATGCTTATGGAAGAACCATTTATAATAAGGGAAAGAGGATCAGGAACATTAAAATCCATTGAACAGAATTTAAATAAAGCCGGATACGATATTAATGACTTTAATATTGCTGCTCAGATGGGAAGTACGGAAGCAGTGAGGCAAGGAATAAAAAATCAAGTAGGAATATCAATCCTTTCAACAATAGCGGTTAAGGAAGATTTAAAAGCAGGGTCATTAAAAGCGCTTGCTATAGAAGGTCTTGATCTTAAGCGCAGCTTTTATCTGACCTTAAGCAAGCAAAGGAGTCTATCTCCTTTAAGCAATGCATTCATCACACATATGAAAACCGAGTTGAAAACAAATCGGCTATGAGTATGCCCCTTTCAAATAATGCCTTGATAGTGCTTGAAAAACGCTATCTGAAAAAAAACAAAGAAGGAATTGCGATAGAAACGCCGGAGGATATGTTTGCGAGGGTCGCAAAACATATTGCGTCTGCCGATTCTTTGTTTGCAAAACCAGTTGATATTGAAAAAACGGAAAAAAAGTTTTTAAAGCTTTTGACCAACCTGTGGTTTCTGCCTAACTCGCCAACTCTTATGAATGCCGGCCGCCGCCTCGGCCAGCTTGCCGCGTGTTTTGTCTTGCCTATTGAAGATTCAATGGACAGCATATTTGAAACATTAAAACATACGGCTATGATACATAAAAGCGGAGGAGGTACGGGTTTTTCTTTTTCCAGGATACGTCCTGAACAAGATATCGTGCTTTCAACTGCCGGAGTATCAAGCGGGCCTATTTCTTTCATGACTGTTTTCGATGTGGCAACAGAAACCGTAAAGCAGGGCGGTACCCGCAGAGGGGCAAACATGGGGATCTTGCGGGTGGATCATCCCGATATAGAATCTTTCATTGAGCTCAAAAATGATACAAGAAGGCTTAATAATTTTAATATCTCAGTTGCCCTTACGCAAGATTTCATGGATGCGTTAAATAGTGAATCCGGAAAAGAGTCTGAATTTGATCTGATAAATCCCAGGACAGGTAAGACTGTAAAACGGGTTTTTGCGAAAAATATTTTTGACTTAATAGTGCATTCCGCATGGTTAAACGGTGAACCGGGTATAATATTTATAGACAGGATTAACCAGGACAATCCGGTCCCTCATCTTGGAAACATTGAAGCAACAAATCCTTGCGGTGAACAACCTCTTCTTCCTTATGAATCATGTACATTAGGTTCTGTAAACCTGTCTGCGATGTTATCGGGAAAAGCAATAAATTATAACCGCCTGAAAAAAACCGTTCATGATGCGGTTCATTTTTTAGATAATGTGATTGAGATCAACAAGTATCCTCTTGTTCACATTGAAAAAATGAGCAAAGGAACCAGGAAAATAGGCATAGGCGTTATGGGTTTTGCAGATATGCTTATTAAACTGGGGATACCATATGATTCACAAGAAGCTGTTGCGTTGGCTGAAAAAATAATGTCTTTTATTTTGGAAGAATCAAAAAGCGCATCTGCTGCACTGGCAAAAAAACGGGGAAATTTTCCGGATTATAAAAAAAGTATTTATGATAACCCCGATACACCATATATGCGAAATGCCACTACAACAACAATCGCTCCTACAGGCACGATAAGTATTATTGCTGGAACATCAAGCGGCATTGAACCCATATTCGGCATAGTTCAAACAAGAAGAGTTCTTGATGATAAAATACTTTCCGATATTAATCCGTTATTTGTAGAAATTGCAAAAGCAGAAGGATTTTACAGCAAAAATCTGATAGAAACAATAACAAGTGGAACATCAATTCAAAACCTTGAAGAAATACCTGATAAATCCAAAGATCTTTTTAAAACAGCTCATGATATAGCACCGGAGCAGCATATAAACATTCAGGCGGCATTTCAGAAATATACTGATAATGCGGTTTCAAAAACCATTAACTTTGGCCCTGATGCTTTAAGAAGTGATATAGCAAAAGCATATATGCTTGCCCATGAAAAAGGTTGTAAAGGAATTACAATCTACCGTTACGGCAGTCGTGACCATCAGGTTTTAAGCATTGGTGCTGAAAAAAAAGATTCCGTTAAAATTGCCCCAAGGCCAAGGCCTGAATGTACGGTCGGAATCACTGAACGCACAAAAACAGGGTGCGGAAACTTATATGTAACAATAAATTCTGATGACAAGGGTATGTGTGAGGTCTTTGCGCAGATGGGAAAGACAGGCGGATGTGCATCATCCCAGATTGAAGCGGCAGGCCGTCTTATATCGCTTGCCTTGCGTTCAGGGGTTAGCCTTGAAGCTATAGTAAAACAGCTAACTGGAATCAGATGCCCTTCTCCTGCATGGCAAAATGGAGAAATGGTGCTTTCATGCCCCGATGCAATAGCAAAAGCGCTTAAACACAGGACGGATCTTTCTTTTATCGAAAACGAAGCTATGATGGGAGTTTGTCCGGAATGCAGCGGAGTTATTACGCATCAGGAAGGCTGTCTTGTTTGCCATTCATGCGGATACTCAAAATGCAGTTAATCTTAGAGCCAGTTTCAAAACGCCCCATTTTGGCCGATATCTGCGTTGGGTGAAAATTTTAATCCTCAAAATACTCCTTGTATTCCTGCGGTTAAAATTTTCATCCGCCTTGATCTTGGCCAAACTGAAACGTTTTGAAAGTGGCTCATTATAACAAGTATTTTATAACTATAAAGCCTGCAATAAGAAGTACTGTAAATCCCACTGCAAGAGCATCAAAGTACTTATCGATAAAATCCTTGATTTTAGGGCCAAAATAATAAATAAGGCCTCCAACAAGAAAAAACCTGGCAGACCGGGAAATCAAAGAAGCGATAAAAAAAACAATAAAATTGATATTAAATGCGCCGGCCGAAATAGTAAAGACCTTATAGGGTATAGGCGTGAAACCGGCAACACCTATGGCCCACGCATCATATTTAGTAAAAAGCTCCCGTACATAATTGAATTGATCGGCAAAACCGTAAAAGTTTATTATTTTGCCCCCGATTGCTTCCATAAACTGCCACCCTACAAGATAGCCGAAACAGCCTCCCAAAATGGAACCTGCAGAACATACCAGGGCATATTTAAAAGATTTTTTTGGAATAGCGATAGCAAGTGCGATAAGAAGAACATCGGGAGGAATAGGGAAAAAAGAAGATTCGGCAAAAGCTAAAATGAATAATGCCCAAGGTCCATAAGGAGTATTGGCCCAACTTAGAACCCAGTCATACACTCTTCTTAGCATATTATTATTCCTTCCAGCCCTGTTCCCCGATAAGTTTGACAAATCTGCAACCACCAAGAGTTGTTTGATGAAGACCTTTTCCATCTTTGTATATTTTGGTTAATTCCTGGGTATTTTGATCTCCTACAGGAATAACCAATCGTCCCCCTTTTGCAAGCTGGCTTATAAGGATTTCCGGAATAACAGGAGCGCCTGCGGTAACTATTATTGCATCAAAAGGGCTTTCAACCGGCCACCCGAGAGTTCCGTCGGAATATTTGGTTACTATATTGAAATACTGCAACTTATCAAAAAGCGCCCTGGTTTTGACATAAAGTGAATGAATTCTTTCTATAGTATAAACCCGATAAACAATTTCTGCAATAACCGCTGCCTGATAACCGGATCCTGTGCCGATTTCAAGCACCCTGTCTTCTTCATTCAGATTAAGGGCTTGAGTCATTTCCGCAACAATATAGGGCTGTGATATCGTTTGCTGCTCACCAATCGGAAGGGGATAATCACCATAAGCCTGGTCCATCAAAGCATCATTTACAAACAGATGGCGGGGAACTCTCAGCATTGCGGCAAGTACTTTAGGGTCAGTTATACCCCGTGATATAACCTGCTTTTCCACCATATCTTCGCGTGATTTCTCGTATTTTAGTGCTGTTTTATGCATATTCGTTTTTTTGCCAAATAAAATAAATTCAGTTGATAAATCTATTCTTGAAAGATTTGTCTGTTTAGCATATAAATAACAAAAATGCAAAAAATCATTAACTATCCGATAGGAACTTTCTCCTGTTCCGGATATAAAGCCGCTTGAATAATAAGAGCAAATAGATATCTTCTAGCTGATTGACTTATGATTAACATTTAATGAATACTATATACTTATATGAATAGCACAAAGCATCTTATACTATCAGTCCTGCTAACTCTTCTTGTTTGTATTATTGGTACTGTAGGCTACATGATGATAGAAGGCTGGGCTTTATTCGATTCTATATATATGACCATAACTACGATTTCCACAGTAGGGTATAGTGAAGTTCATAAACTAAGTGAGCCGGGAAGAGTCTTCACGGCCCTGCTTATCTTTTTTGGTGTCGGTTTTTGCTTTTATATGGCAGGCGCCATGGTTCAATTCATGGTTGAGGGCAGAATAAGAGCTATTTTAGGGAGGCGAAGATTGGAAAAAAAAATAAGCAAACTCAAAAACCACTATATTATCTGTGGATATGGAAGAATAGGTAAAGTGCTGTGCAGCAATCTGATGATCAAGAAAAATTTTGACCTTGTTGTTGTCGAAAGCGAAAAGGATCTTATTCCCGTTATGGAAGAGGATCGTGTTTTATTTTTATCCAGAGATGCAATTGAAGAAAATACCCTAATAAAAGCCGGAATAAAAACAGCAAAAGGACTTGTTGCAGTTCTTGCTTCGGATGCGGACAATGTTTTTCTTGTTTTAACCGCAAGACAACTTAATCCCGATCTTTATATAACAGCCAGAGCAACCCGAAATGAAGCAAAATCCAAACTTATTGCGGCAGGAGCAAATACTGTTGTATCACCATATGAACTTGGGGCCATAAGCATGTCTCAGCGAATTTTACGGCCTGCCGTTACAAATTTTTTGGAACTTGCTTACAATGAGCAGGGCAATGATATTAGAATGGAAGAAATTCCTGTAAGCGCGTCTTCAAAAATTATAAATATAATGTTGAAAGACTCAGGGATAAGACAGAAATATAACCTGATTATAATAGCGATAAAAAAACACGATGGCAGTATGACCTTTAATCCTTCCTCTGAAACCAGGATTCAGGCTGGTGATACAGTAATTGTTGTGGGGCAGGATGAAAATCTTCAAAAACTTGAAAAAGTACTGCAAGCATAGATTGGCAGACTCGTGAAAATATCTTTTCATAATGTATTGATTCAGTGCCACCGGCTTAGTCGTAAGTTTTGCAAAGGAGTTAACCGCTTTTATTTAGATAACAGCAAGAAATTATTTATGGTAAAAAAACCCGGGTCCATTTTTGTAGCAGGTATATATATGAATGATTCAGGATGCGCAGATCGGCTTCCGTATGTAGCATGACGCGCTTTTTCATCAATAAAGGGTGTAGCATCATAATCTCCTGTGTTGTTTTTACCGCTTGGGCACTCACTGTAATGCGCCAGTAAAGAGCACCATATCCGGGGTGAACCTCCGGATTTTTCATATACCTCCTTGTACCATATGGTATAAGTTTCCTGATCAACATAATTGACGTGCAACCCCCATTTGTAATCCGGATCTTTAGGCATCTGTTCCACAATCCATACTTTTCTTGGAATATAGGTAATATTAAGAGGGGTCCATGATGCGCCCTTCCAGTTTGGATCTTCATAACCGAATTTGATATGAATACCGTTATAGGGAAATACTCTGGTCATTCTTCCATCAGACAATTCTTTTGCCGGCAATATATCGGGACTTGTAAAAGAAACAAGGATTGTCTTTTCTCCCACGTATTTCCATTTCATGGTACGGTCTTTTCCAGCCCACATATAATTTGTATCCAACCATGCATCAGAACCCAAATAGGGATCAGACCTTGCTGATGAGCTAGCTCGCCGAATCCTGCGAATAGTGGGAATATAGGCCCAAATCGAATTTTCCCTGGGGTCTTCATAAATGTAAGACATTGTATTGGTTCCTCTTGCAAACATCGGCTCCAAAACTCTTTGAAAGTCATAGGCCAGAACCTTATCAGGATTTATTATTTCCTGACTGGGCGGTCTGCCATTCATGTAAAGGTAATGGTCAATGCCATGATAAAAACGTTCCTCCCCTTTTGCGTCTATCAAGATAAGACGGGTATTATTTTTTGAGGCCATAAAACGATAAATCTGGAACTTGAAGTTATAAATGATCTTTGATCCGGCTTTGGGATCTTTGAGATCAATGTTTGGAAAAGGAAAACCGTAAATGTTTTCCGGGTATTTACCGGTGCGTTTATCGATCAAATCGCCTTTGGGGCTTACGTCGAATTTTCCTTTATTTTTGGCACTTGCTGCAAGAAAACTGTCAGCAAGTTTGTATTTGAAGTTTATTTTACCCGGTGTAATAACATAGTCACCCCTTTGAACAGCATAGTACATAGCCGGAATAAAAAGGTCTTTGTATTGACTACAGTTGCTCTTATCAATTACCTTTGGCAAATCCATAGATTGCCCGATACCGCAATATAAAAACAAAACAAACAACAAACAAAGTGATAATTCACAATACTGTAAAATTTTCATTCGTTTCATTTTATTCTTTTTCTCCCTTCAGTTTTATTATTGCTGCAATCGGTACATTATTTTAATAACCGCTATATAAAGATAAAATATTATCTCATAGAAAACACAAAAAACACAGAGATAAATAATTTGATCTAATATTTATGGTGGAAAATCAAGTTAATGCAAAAAGCTGGGTTAAGAAAACTATGAATTTTCAGTTAACTTTATCAGAGATTAATCTATAAGAAAAAGCTAATCGAAGTTGCCCTGCCGCTGCATGCCATAAACAAGGCAAGTACAAGAGCAAAATCCTGCATGATATTCTTCTTATCAAAGGTTTGAGAGAAACTGTGATATGTATTAGGTATCTCAAGTGGAGTAACAAATCGGAACTTTATGACCTCAATTTCTCAATCTGTTACAATAAAATCATTCACCTTGCATAATTTCTTCCGCAATCATTTCAGCCTGCTTTAAAACCGTCTCAGTTGCAAGTTTCTGCATGTCCGGCGGATAGCCATACTGTCGCAGGGTTCTTTTAACTATGACTTTAAGTTTTGCCTTAACACTTTCCTTGATAGTCCAATCAATTGAAGCATTCTGCCTCACTTTTTCAAAAAGCACTACGGCAAGTTCCCTTAATTTGTCTTTTCCCATTACCTCAAGGGCACTTTTATTATTGGCGATAGCAGTATAGAAGGCATACTCGAAATCAGAAAGCCCCATTTCTTTAGGTTCTTTATCCTTTTCTTGAATGTCTTTGCCTAAAGCGATAAGTTCTTCAATGACTTCAGCAGCGGTAATAATTTTGTTGTGATATCTTTTTATGGAATTTTCCAGCATTTCCATTAAAGATTTGCCCTGAATCAGGTTCTTTTTAATTCTTGCTTTTATCTCGTCATTTAATAGTTTCTTCAGGACTTCCAGAGCAATGTTCTTATGCTCCATATTCTTGACTTCCAGAAGAAATTCTTCAGAAAGAATGGAAATATCCGGCTTTTTAATCCCGGCTGCATCAAAAACATCAATTACCTTTTCACTCACCAAGGCTTTATCAATAACTTGTCTTATTGCTGTTTCAATGTCTTCATCTGTCCTGCCTGTGCCGGTACTATCGAATTTAGCCAGGCGCGCTTTGACTGCCTGAAAAAATGCAACCTCCTCTTTTACATCCATTGCCTGTTCATGGGGAATGGCAATAGCGAATCCCTGGGATAATGCGATAACCTCATTGATATATCTTTTCTTCCCGTTTTCCAGGCCAAGTATATGTTCTTCCGCCGCCAGAATTAACGAAAGCTTTGTCCTCGTATCCGACTCAAAATAATTCTCATAAGAAAAGCCATAAAACATCTGTGAAACGATCTCCAGTTTCTCCAGCATCATCTGTACCGCTTTTTCCTGAGTAATGGCCGGGTCACCCTTGCCTCCACTGTCCGAGTAAAAAGACAATGCCTTCTTCAAATCCGAAGCAATGCCAAGATAATCCACCACTAACCCGCCGGGTTTGTCCTTATAAACCCTGTTTACACGGGCGATGGCCTGCATAAGGTTATGGCCTTTCATGGGTTTGTCAATGTAAAGCGTATGCATGGACGGTACATCAAAACCGGTAAGCCACATATCACGCACAATAACCAGCCTGAGATTATCTTCCGGGTCTTTCATCCGGTCTGCCAACACCCTCCGCTGTTCTTTTGTCGTATGATGTTTAGCTATTTTAGGGCCGTCGGAGGATGCTGATGTCATGACCACTTTTATAGCGCCTTTTTTCAGATCGTCACTATGCCAAGCAGGCCTTATGTCGATTATTTGCTTATATAAATCGGCTGCAATACGGCGGGACATGGCAACAACCATTGCCTTGCCTTCAGGAAATATTTCCTGCCGCTGTTCAAAATGATCAATAATATCCTGTGCAATCTGTTTTATCCGGTTTTCACTGCCTACAAGCGCTTCCAGTTGCGTCCATTTTGCCTTCGCTTTTTGCGTATCGGTAAGGTCTTCCTGGTCAAGCTCAGTATCAAGTTCGGCAACAAGCTTTTTGCCTTCTTCGCTCAGATTTATTTTAGCCAGTCTGCTTTCATAATATATTTTGACCGTTGCACCGTCTTCTACTGCCTGTAAAATATCATAAACATCAACATAATTTCCAAAAACTGCCGGGGTGTTTACATCATCGCTTTCAATAGGCGTTCCGGTGAAACCAAGATAGGTTGCTTGGGGCAGGGCATCCCGCAAATACTTTGCAAACCCGTACACTACCTTTTTACCGATAACATTTCCGTTCTTGTCCTTGTCATCTATTGTTTTGGCCTTAAAGCCGTACTGTGTCCTATGGGCTTCATCAGCAATGACAATGATATTTTCCCGTTCAGATAGTGTTTCGTAAACATTGCCTTCCTCAGGCTGAAATTTCTGAATGGTAGTAAAAATCACTCCGCCGGAGGTAACCTTAAGTACCTTTTTCAAATGCCCCCGGTCTTCAGCCTGAACCGGCTCCTGCCGGAGTAGTTGCTTTGATGCGGCAAAGGTATCAAACAGTTGGTCGTCCAGATCGTTTCTGTCGGTAATAACTACGACCGTTGGATTATCCATGACAAGAACAATTTTACCGGTATAAAAAACCATAGACAGTGATTTGCCGCTTCCCTGTGTGTGCCAGACCACCCCGCCTTTTCTGTCGTTCACGGGTTGAGAGCCCACTCCCACAAGTCCATAACTTGCGGGTGATTCCTTTATCTCAAGCCTGTCCGATATTTCTTTTTTGGTTCTATGGTAACCGGATGCCCGAAGAGTTGATTCCACAGCCCTGTTGACAGCATAATACTGGTGATACGAAGCAAGCTTCTTCACAGTTTGAATGGCGATAATCCCGGTTTCTCTATCTTCTTTTTTGGTTTTTTCAAAAACAATGAAATGGCGGATAAGATCCAGCAGCGTTTTCTTATCAAGCATTCCCTTGATCAGGGTTTCCAACTGGCCTATTAATGGTGAGGCTTCAACCTTTCCATCAGCTGTCTTCCAGGACATAAAACGAGTGAATCCTGCGGAAACAGAACCGGCTTTGGCTTCCAGACCATCGGAAATAACCATAATGCCGTTATATGTAAATAGGCTGGGGATTGCCTGTTTGTATGTTTGGAACTGCCTGAAGGCCGATTTGACCGTTGCGTTTTCATCAGCAGGGTTTTTTAGTTCGATAACAACAAGTGGCAAGCCGTTTACAAACAGAACCACATCAGGACGTTTGTTGACATTGTTTTCAATTACCGTGAACTGGTTAGCTACAAGAAAATCATTGTTTTCCGGATTTTCGAAATCAACAAGCCAGACAAGATCACCCCGACTGTGGCCGCCTTTTCTAATGGTTACATTGATGCCCTCAGTCAGCAGTCGATGGAAAGCTTCATTATTTGCTATAAGTTCGGGGGAATGAATCCGTTGGATCTGCTTGATAGCATCTTCTCTGATATCTGCCGGTATTGATGGGTTGATTCTGCCGATGGCTGTCCGAAGCCGCTCCAAAAGCAGTACTTCTTCAAAGGATTCACGTTCCGGGGTTTCGCTGTCAGGGGCGATAGACGGAGCGTAGATATATTGATAGCCGGATTTTTCCAGCAGTTCGATGGCGAATTTTTCGATTTCAGATTCGGTAATTTTATTCATAATGATAAATACCTCGTTATGTACTAAACCCGAACCCTTGTTTGAATATTTGTCCTTATTTCATTATAAAGTGCTATTTCCTTCTCATGTTCAAATACTACAGAAATACAGTAGTCCTGCATCCTGTTCTCATCAGTAATCCATTTATTAAAATTAAGCAGGACTAGTGAAATTGGAGTTGCAGGAATACTCTTGGGTTGTCGCTTGTATTCCTTCCATGCTTTTTGATGGCAACCGGCCTTTCTTGTGTTTCCGCCAGGGAAGAAATCGATTTCAAATTTTTTTAATGCTTCCGGTACCCCAAGTTCCTCTGCTTGTTCAGTGAGTATGCCGTATTTTTCCATTAATATTTGAGGATTGATCGAATGGAAAAGATGAAATTCCATTCGGTTCCCCAGATAGCTGTCTCCACGAGTAAGGCGGGTTTCAGGATTGAAGGTAAGGGCAACCATTATTTTCTTTTTTCCTTCTTCGGAAAAGAAGATATCGGGAAGCTGGAGGGAATAAATCTTCATCTGATTTAATCCGATTTGTCCTTCATCCCAGAGAACCACCCTGTTGCTAAATGAAAACATAGCTCTTTCAAAGCTACTCAACCCATAACCGCAAATAGATAGATGAGCTGCTTCAGCAGTTTTTTTATTAGCAGTTTGATAAAAGTTTTTACTTGGACTGTAAGGATAATCCGCACCAATAAGTAGCATATTTTTAATGAAATTACCTGACCTTTGTGGAAAATTATTTATAATCTTCCCAGCAAGATGAGCCACTTTAGGAGCTGAAAAACTGGTCCAGCAATCATATTGAATAATGTCTTCGGTTGTTCGATTATTTAATAGAGCAATTTTTCCACCTCTATCCTCGTCAATTCTTCCATGGTTATCAAATAAGATGAGATTGCCGCCATATTCGACAAGTTCAGGTTTTATCATGCCATTAATACCAAATCCTGTTCTTGTGAAAGGTGAAGGCTGATCTTCACTCGCAACAGCCGTTTTTATCTGTTCAGCGCCATATCGTTCTTGCTCGATCCGCGCCTCTCCCGCTATTGAGCCTACTGTCAAAGCAAGTGATGATGTAGCTGGATTTATAATGTTGAAATCGGGATTTTCTGTTAAATAAACAGGATAGTTTGAGGTAATCTCTTCGATGGTGGAATAGATATCCGAGGGTCTCTGATTGCCGGCTGAAACAACAAAAACGACATTTGGAAATTGAAAAGCCAGTTCATCAATTAAAGCGGCAAGCGGTAATTGCCTGTCATAATTTTTATGCCAGACTTCATTGCTATTTCCAAGTGAAATATTGACCACTCTTATGTGATATTCCGCATTAGATAAAAAACTCTCGACAGCATCTTTTAATTGATGCTCAACAAGTTTCTCCGGATCATATATTGCTGAAACCGTACCTCTCATTTCGTTTCTTTCCGCATACATTACTTTGGCGGAAAAAATCCAGTTGGATGGTGTAAAGTTGTTTATATCAAGACAATTTTCAACATCACCATATGCGGCACAACCCGCCACAGCAGTGCCATGTCCGACGGTGTCTTGAATTTGGGGTTCTCCCGTTTGAAAATTTTCTTCCCCGCCGATGCATTTTTCAAGCATCGGGTGATTTGAGATAATGCCGGAATCAATAATCAAAATACCATGTGCAGCCTCATCAGGTTCATGAAATTCTATGTTGGAGATATCCGGTCGCGTATATTCAAATGGGTTGAATCGGAGAACAGAAGGCCGATCAGCTCTGGATATTTCCTTGAGATCTATGATTTCATCAAATATAGCCGCTGATAGTTTAGCCCTCACAAGTACAAATGTTTTTGATATTAGGGTGTCGGTAATACGGAATTGACTCAAGTCGGAATAAGTCTGTTTTAGTTCATTGATAAATCTTTCGTTTTTCTGTGGATCAGTCATCCGCCATAATTCTATGTCAATAAATTCCGGGGTTTCACCTAATGGCTTTTCACTTAACCCTTTTCCGATCTTTTTTCCCCTGGGGATATCCTGGAAGGAATCAATAGCATTAAAAAAATCATATTTAAGTCCCTCCTCACTGCCATATGTTGCAAGATTGGACTTGAATTGGCTCAACGTATCGTCATCGCTGAAAACAACCCAATACCCCTTCCTGTTTTCAGCAACCGAAAGTACGTGGATTCCCATGGATAAAAGTATTTTCTCAAAAGCATCAGGTGATACGCTCTGATTTATTTCAATTTCATAGATTAAGGATGGGCTAATTCTGCCGGAAAATTTATTCTTTAACGCAGAAAATGATTGAACAATTTCTTCTGCTTTTTGTTTTGACTCTTGTGAGAAGGCTGCTTTTGTTCTCCCACCTGGAATATTATAACCACCACCTCCGCCCCTTTTCTGCCGTTCTAAATTGCCACTATAAATTGGAAGTTTCAAATGGTCATATTTTTCCATCAATTATCCCCCATTTGATTATTTTTCACCTTTTCTCTGCGGCTGAATTTATTGATTGCTTTTTCAATGTCGTTTTGTCCAAGACAATTTCTTGAATCAAGAATTGATAATTTCATAGCTTCTTCAGTAATCATCTTGATATCGGCAGGAGAAAGCCCCTGAGTCATATTGACTGCTTTTGGCAAATTAATATCAGGATCTTTTTTAATTGGTCTCAGATAGAGTTCAAATAATGCTTTCCTTATATTTTCATCGGGAAGTTCGTAGTAAATGACATCATCAAAACGCCGCCATATTGCCGGATCAAGCATGTATTGATGATTGGTTGCGGCCAGTATTATGCTGTCACCCTTGATATTATCGAGCATTTGAAGAAAGTTATTGACAACCCTCTTTATTTCTCCGTGTTCGTGCTTGTCGTCTCTGTTTTTACCAATGATGTCAAACTCATCAAAAAGAGTTATCCACGTTCCACTTTCAACAAAATCGAAAACCCTCCTTAGATTTGAAGCCGTTTCGCCAAGATACGATGAAATAATTGCGTCAAACCTGATATACACCAGTGGGATTTGCAGAACGGAACTGATTATACGTGCCGAAAAGGTTTTTCCCGTACCAGGCTTGCCGCAAAGAAGAATCTTCCTTTTATTCTGAAGATTATAGGTCGCGAAAATATCCGCGTCTTTAAATTCCCTGATAATTTGCTCCAACTGTTGTTTTGTTTCCGGCGAGATTAACAGGCTGGCCATACTGATATCAAAATGTTGTATTTCGAGTAACGGAAAACCTTTTTCCGTATCCCTCGGAATTGGCTGCGTGTTCTTAAACCGTTTTTCTCTTTCCGAAGAACTGTTTGCAGCGTAAAGAGCCTTTTCCAGCTCTTTTGCTACCATAGTGTGCTTTTTCCTTTTTTCGTGTTCGATATATTCCCGTGCCGCCTGAATAAAAGCCTCGTTATCTTTATCGTTAAAGGATAAAAACAATTTTTTTATTAAATCAGAGGTGGTCATCAACATTCCTCCTTGAGTGCAAATTTAATTATTGCCCCTTTTGTTTTACTCATTCTACATCACCTGAAAAACTTTTGTTTTCAGCTACATAAGCCAGATAATCGACACTAAAGAGAACTTCACTTGCCGGAAAAGAATAATTACCCATTATAAATTCACCGTATAAATCATCCCAGAAGTCATTGAATGATTCATTATCGGTATAAAGTATTTCCGCTTCTACATGCTCTGTTGTTGCACGAGGGTTTTCATTTTCAAAGGCTCTAATTAAAAATGCAGCAACAATAACCGTTGTATCAATCAGAAATTCTTTCGTTAGTTCATCAACTTTATTGTTTCTTTCTTTTAACTCTTCCAAGGATTTACCGTGAGAGGTTGTGCCAATTTCATTTCTGAGATTTCCCATCTGCTGTCCGATGGTCGCCAGTGCTGTAGAAATCCGCATAACCAGATTATCGCTTGAATAGCCAATAGCGGTAAACGCTTTTTTCATCACGACGTTAATGCTCGTAACCTCCCCAAGCACAATACTTTTGGAATTACAAATTTCCTTGCCAATTGTTTCCAAAAGAGCTTTTGCATTTTCTACGGCATGACTGAAATCAGTATTTGTATGAGCTTCGATGCGGTCTGTGTAGGTGGTCAATTCCGACCACCTGCCGTATTGCCCGATTATTTTTTTCAGCCGTTCCATTATTATGCCGCCTTAACTTTCATAATATGCAACCCTTATTTCCCCACTCATCAGTCGGGGTAGTAGTGTGTCGAGGAGTTTTTTAAGGGTGAGAATTTGAGCTTGGTTTTTATTTATTTTTTTGAAAAATGAACCCATTTGTTTATTAAACGCTGTAACCAAATCTTCAGGAAATTTTGGAAAACCTAATGATTTTAAATTTCCTTGGTTGATTTTAGGTTGGACAGCACCTGTAACAATCTCATCAATATTTTTTTTCCTAAGATAATTCCAGAGAAAAAAATTACTATAAGGTGTTTTCGCTTTGATAACGTGGGTATGATTATTTACCCAAAACTTTCCAGTTGTATATTGTAAAATTGGATACCCCTCATTTGTCCTGACCGTTCCATCTTCGCCAAGTAGGATATACTCACCGTCAAAAATATAATCATTAATATAGTCCATAACGCTAGCAGCCCCATAGTAAGGAAATAATTGCCCATCTTTTTTCTTGTCTCTTTCCATTTTTGATAAAGGAATTCTTAAATGGTCAAATATTTCGATAACATCACCTAATACTCCCTCTTCCCAATCCTCTTTTGCTTCCTCCACAAACCACTGTCTGAAAAGGGTTTCAGCCATAGCTTCGAAGGTTTTGTTCTGGCGGTGGAGCAGGTCTATTTTGTCATCGAGGCTGGAAAGGACGGAGGCAATGGCTTTTTGTTCGGGAAGAGAGGGAATAGGGAAAAGAACGTTCTGGAATGTACCGAGGTTAATATTATCTTGCACAGAACCTTCGCCAACGTGCTTCAACTCCTTCTGAAAAAAAATGAGCGTATAATAAATAAAGTTTAAATCAGCTAATTGATCATTGGGAATAAACCCCAACACACTGTCAGGAAAACAAGCATCAAATGAAAGAATAGCAAGTTCTGCAATATTTGCAGCGATAGTAATACAAAGGGTACCTTTGGGCCACAGCTTGCTCTGCTCTAAACCTTCCTCATTATAAGTCTGTTCAAACTTAGTAATATATTTTCTAGCCTCTCGTATTTCACCTGTTTGAATGAAAGGATATCTTCCACCATAAAGGTGAAAGGCGTACCTTGGTCTATGCCTTGAACGACCTCTTTGTAGTAACCCTAACTCTTCTAATTTGTATTCCTGCCACTTACCCACTAACTTTTACCTTCTTTAAATTTTCAGCAAGCAAAGCTTTTAATTGCTTATAAAACCCAGCCTGTCTGCTATATATCTGTTTATCCATATACCCTCTTCATCCCCGAATAATCCGTCAATATCCACATCTGGTGGCTTAACCTGCCCTGTTTTTAATTATGGAAAATTCACCATAATTAAAAACAGGGGCTGTATATGTGCATTGGATCTTAAAACATCTTAACATATTCGTCGAAAGCAAAAACACGGTTGCGTTGATATCCAGTTATTTCTTTAAGAATTCCAATTGTTATAAATATCTTTACTATGTCGTTCGCAGCTTTAGGTGATAGGTTTGTCAAAGTCTGGACGTCTTTTATCGTAACCACCGGCTTAGAAAAGAGGGCATTCAGGAATGCCGAAGCCTGTTTTGTTCTTTTTCCAAGCGCAAGTATTTTCTCACTCTCAAGGGAAGCTTTCAAATCAGTAATTTTTTTAAGCGTAGTCATTGCGTTTTCTGCTGTTTGGATAACACCGGTCAGAAAGAACTTTATCCATTGACCAAGATCATTTTTTGTGCGGACAAAAGTCAAATTGTCATAATACTGTGTCTTATTCTTTTCAAAAAAATCTGAGAGATACAAAAGCGGTTTTTCAAGAATACCACTGCTGACAAGATATAAAGTAATGAGCAGCCTCCCGATTCTGCCATTACCATCCAAAAAGGGATGTATTGTTTCGAATTGATAATGGACAATAGCGATGCGGATAAGATGAGGAATTTTAATATCGGTATTATGAAGAAACAATTCCAGGTCGGACAACAATTCAGGTAATTCCGTATGAGCCGGAGGAATAAATACTGCATCAGATAGACTTGCCCCGCCAATCCAGTTTTGAGACTGCCTGAATTCACCTGGGCTTCTACGTTCACCTCTTCCACTTGAAAGAAGAATCTTATGGGTGTTTTTGATAAGTCGGTTTGATAAAGGCAGTGTCTTTAACTCTTCTATAGCTGTGTTCATAGCCAAAACATAATTGTTTACTTCCTTCCAATCATCCCGTTTTTCCGGTTTTATCTCTTTTTCTTCAATGAGAGCGTCTTCTAAGTTAGTTTGTGTTCCTTCTATTCGACTCGATAAAACCGCTTCTTTAAAAATATGCATCATGATGAACATATCAGTGTTAGGAACAAATCGGGAAAAGGAGTTTAATCCTCCGAGTTGTAACGAGGCTTTTTCGAGAAGCTCGTTAATTACTTCATCTGTCCAGAAAAAGGTATGGTTAATCTTTTCCGGTAAAAAATATTTGTATTGATAGCCTTTTCTTTGTATTCCTGACCTAAAATCTTTAATGTTCATTTTAGACTCCAAGGTAAAATAAAACATTTCTTATTTTACTTTAAGCCATTAAGATAAAATAAGAGAAAATTTACCATTACCTTTTCATGTTTTGATTTCTATCTTTTTCAAATTTTCTTTAATCAAAGCATTCAATCTTTCTTCTTCCTTCAACTGCTCCTCAAACTCGGCTTTGAGCCTGGCAAATCTCTCATTGAAATCAAAATCATCTTCATCATCGGCCAAACCTACATACCGGCCGGGTGTCAGCACATAATCCAGTTCTTTCACCCGTTCAATGGAAGTGGAATTGCAGAAGCCCTTTATATCCTCATAATCGCCGTTCGGATTGCGCCAGTTATGATATGTTCCGGTGATATTTTCGATATCTTCTTCCGAAAGTTCTCGTGTTCTGCGGTTGATCAGATGGCCCATATTCCGGGCATCGATAAATAGTATTTCATTGGTGCGGTTGCGGAACTTGCCGTTTGCCCTGTTGCGGCTCAAAAACCATAAACAGGCCGGAATCTGTGTGTTTAAGAACAACTTGGCGGGAAGATTAACTATACAGTCCACCAACCGATCTTCAATCAGTGCTTTGCGGATATCTCCTTCACCGGAAGTCTTGGATGTCAGAGAACCTTTTGCCAGAACAAAACCGGCCTGACCGCTTGGGCTCAGATGGTAGAAAAAGTGCAGTATCCATGCGTAGTTGGCATTTCCAGGAGGAGGAGTTCCGTAATTTTTCCATCTGCCGTCATTCTTGAGCAATTCACCGCTCCAGTCGCTGTCGTTAAAGGGCGGATTGGCAATCACATAGTCGGCCTTCAGGTCTTTATGGCAGTCATTTAAAAAAGATCCCTCATTGTTCCATTTTACCTGGGAGCTGTCGATGCCTCGGATTGCAAGATTCATCCTGGCCAGCCGCCATGTCGTGTGATTACTCTCCTGTCCGTAAATAGAGATATCACTAAATTTGCCCTGATGGTCGGCTATAAATTTTTCAGACTGCACAAACATGCCGCCGGAGCCGCAGCATGGATCAAAAACCCTACCCTTATAGGGCTCCAGCATTTCCACCAGCAATTCAACAACACTTCGCGGAGTATAAAACTGGCCTCCCTTTTTGCCTTCAGCCAGTGCGAATTCGCCGAGAAAGTATTCAAAAACATGGCCTAAGATATCGGCACTGCGAGCTTTGGCGGCACCCATGGCAATGTTGCCAACCAGGTCTATCAAACCGCCAAGATTGGTGGGATCAAGATTGCTCCTTGCAAATACTTTGGGTAACACATCCTTAAGAGAAGGGTTATCCTTTTCAATGGCATCCATAGCCTCGTCGACTACCTTGCCGATTTCAGGAAGTTTGGCTTTTGCCAGCAGATATGACCAGCGTGCTTTTTCAGGCACAAAGAAGACATTTTCCGCCTTGTATTCATCCTTATCTTCGGGGTCTGCCCCGGCATAATCGCCATCACCACTTTTCAGCTTGTTGTATAAATCTTCAAAAGCATCGGAGATATATCTAAGAAACATCAACCCTAAAACGATGTGTTTATATTCCGCCGCATCAATGTTTTTCCTGAGCTTATCCGCAGCTTTCCAGAGTTGTTTTTCTATAGGCTCTTCTTTGTTATTGTTTTTCTCGGCTTTTGCCATTTATTGCTCCGGTTCTTAATTCACACTTTATGGCTGTTAAGGAAGGCAAACGCTACCCTGTTTCCTGGCAATCTGTTTGTCTTGTAAGGTTAAGAAAAGTAATTATATATTCTAAATATCTCTGTATCCAGGAAGATATTCAGAAAGGATTATTAAATTATTTTGAAGATTTAATAGATATCAGAATAAATTTCAACAAAAATTATAATTAAAATAAGATTTATAAGAAAGCGTATTCGGTTTGTAAATCTACAACGAATTATCTTTACAGATATCAATAATCACAAACTATCAGCTGACCAGAAAACCTTTGATAAGTCTGTAATATTTCTATCACGATAAGGGTGATTATATAAAAAGCTATAATCAAAAATCTGTTTTCCAGCAAGATTGATAACAGTTGTTAAAATACTGCAATGATGGCAAGAGATTTTCAAAAGAAAATACTTCTATGGATAGGGTTCCGCCACATCTTTATCTTTGCACTCGATAACCACAAAAGGCAAACCGTTCACAAAAAGAACAATATCAGGAATGATAGCGCTGCGGCTTGCCCCCGGAGTGTCAATTCGGAACTGATTGACAGCTATAAAACTGTTTCTCTCAGGATGGTGAAAATCTATCAAACGCACCAACGGGCTTTGTTCGCCGGTCAGCTCGTTTACATTGGTTGTTGTGTTTTTGGTGAGCAGTTCAAAAATGGTTTTATTGGCTTCGAGCAAACCCACGCCGGGCTGGGTGGTCACTTCACGCAAAACATCATCAATCTGTTTTCCGGTAAGCCAGGAGCGGCCGTCATCGGTAAGATTGATGCGCTTGAGCGAATCGCAGAATTCTTTGGTAAGAATAGTTTCCTTGAAATGCTCACGCCTGCTTAATGCCGGGTTTTGAGGGATAAAGCCTGCGCCTTGGTCGATGACTTCCCAGCCGATTTGACGTAGTTTGTCGGGAAAAGGGCGTTCGACATTGGTGTATTCGGACATTATTTTTGCTCCTTGAGATAAGCGATCCCCTTGGAAGTAATTCTATATTTCTGGAACCTGCTGTTAGGCTTATCAGGTATAGTCATTTCAATAAAGCCTTGGGCTACTGCCGGTTGCTGATAAGCTTCGCGGAAATGTTTTTCATCTTTAAGCCCAAGTTTTTCCTGAATTTGTTTTCGCGTCATTTCCCCATCTATTATCGACAGTATCTTTTTGACTTCGGGGGTAACTTCAGGGGCGTCTTCGGGGGTTGATAAAGATTTAACTGCATCAAGTATCATCCTCAGCATAAAGGCAATAAACACAGAAGATTCCCCATCTGCTGTACTTTTGTTCAGCGCTGCATAATATTCGGACTGATGCTCGTAGATGATATTTTCGACAGGAACATAGGAAAACAAAGGTTTCCATCTTGAAAGAATCAATGTCTGCCAGAGCCTACCCATTCTGCCGTTGCCGTCATCAAAAGGATGAATAAGCTCAAACTCATAATGGAAAACCGAGCCGGCAATTAACGGGTGCTGATCGGTTGTCTTTATCCATTCAAAAAGGTCGCCCATTAAAAACGGTACACGGTCTGGCGGCGGCGCCAGATGGATAACTGTTTTCCCGGCCATTACACCCACTCCCCCGGTTCTGAATGTTCCGGGAAAATCAAGCAAACCGGTCATCAAAATGCGGTGAGCAGACAACAAATCATCTTTTGAATATGGCATCCATTTTTCAAAAACATCATAAGCTTTTATGGCATTATGCACTTCCTGAATCTCACGGGGCGTGGCAATCACCCTTTTGCCTTCCAGTATGGCAGTGATCTGCTCTTCAGTGAGAGTATTGCCTTCTATCGCCAGCGAGCCTTGAATTGTGCGGATACGGTTGATTCTTCGCAGCCGCAGATTATTCGTCACAGCATCAACAACCGATAGGCGACCTAATAATTCTGAAATTTCAGATATCAGCGTGACAATTGCTGAGGAAATGGTAAATGGTGGAATGTAGCCTGTTTTCTTTTTTGCCATTACATTGCCTCCGTTTTTACTTCTTCATACTTCACCCGGACCTTGCCCGTGAGAAGGTCGGACATCAGGGGTTTTTTGAGTTGTTGGTGTTTATAAAAAGATTTTTTCATCCGAAATTATACTATTTAATATTTTCATTCATTTAGAAATCAAAAATATAGGGATCTTCCAGGGTCTGTTTTGCAAGATCGGATTGAAGCTTTGGTAATGTTAAAATAAAATTGCTAATTTCCTGTTTGGCCAAACTCAAGGCGGGCGAAAATTTCAACCATAGGAATACATTGAGTATTTCGAGGATTGAAATATGAGCCCAACGCAGAGATCGGCCAAAATGGGGCGTTTTGAAACTGGCTCCTTTGAGTTTACACGGTATAGGGTTTACTAATCTGCCTTTTAGATCCGGTAATTTATTATCATGATTTGCGTTAGATATCTACTATTTTCATTAAAATGTTTGAAGTCCCACTTTCTTGAAGCAATTAATGAAAAAGCTATAATCAGGAATCTGTTTGTCTGAAAGATTGATAACAGTTATTAAAACACTGCAATGATGGCAGGAGATTTTCAAAAGAAAATACTTCTACAGATAGTGTTCCGGTAAATCCGTGCATAAGATTGATAAGAGTTTCGAGTTCTTTGTATGAGAGTTTGTCGAGTGATTGATGATCACGACCGTTTTTAACACCATGGAGATGAATAACGGCAGTAATATCAAGATATTTTTTAAATACTTTTTGTGCATCATAACCGTTTAAAATTAAATGACCGGCATCAATACAAACTGATAAATTAAAATCCGATATAACACCGGCAATCCACTCAAAAGGATATTCAAGAGTTTCTATTGATATTGATTTACTATTTACTCCCGACTTCATTAGTTTTTTCATACTGTCATAGACGTTGTTAAGCCATATCTGATCGCATTTGGTTTTATCAAGATCATCCGGATATGAGAGATGCAAAGTATAAGTGGATGGCGACAATATTTTGGTAAGATCAATAATATTGACAATTGTATCAACAAACCGAAGTCTTTTGGTATCATCGCTGCTTCCGGAAAAAATATCTGTCGGAAGGTGAATATTATATGTTATGCCATGTTCTTTTGAAATTTCATGCAGTGCTTTAATTTCATTTTTTGCAGGAATACTACCTGGCGGTATGCTTTCAAAAAATAGAAGTTCTATTTCATCTAAATAGGGGGCAAGCATTTTAACATTGGGTATCATATGATCAGGATATATGTAAGATGTGGTGCCGATTTTAAAAGGATATTTTTTTTTGTAAGATTCCGGAAGAGCTAAATACATATATTATGATTCCTGTAAATTATGCACCTAGTCATTGGCTTCATTTCGTAAAAGGATAGAAATAATTTCGGCAATATATTCATCGGCTTTTTCTGAAGGAAATCTGCATGCACCTGCGCCGCTATGGCCGCCGCCGCCAAATTTTTTAAGCATTTTTCCGGCATTTACTTTGCAAGTCGTATTAAATATATTATGTCCGACGCTTACTGCCATTTTATCTTTTTTACTATCATTATATCGTATTTTAACGCTTACGTTAGCTTCGGGAAATAGAGAATAGACAAGAAAGCGGTTTCCCTCAGGGGCATCGTCAAATGAACGCAGATCGGTTATAGCCACATGTTTTTTAAGTACAGTATTTTGAAGCAATACAGTTTTATAAGCTTTATTGTTTTCAATTACTTTTTCACACTTTTTCTTTATATCCGCATCGTTCATAACAGTATTTATATCAAAATCTTTTAACAGATGAACCAGGCTGTTCCAGTATGATTCATCCGATAACTCACGGTTTGAGATTGTCATGGAAAGAAGGATATAAGGATAATTTTCCGGATGTAAAACCTCATCAATTGATAATTGAGCAGAATCGATTTTATCAGTTTCTCTTACAAGTTCTGTAAAATCTTTTTTGAATTTACCTTCATAATATGAAAAAACCACTCCTGCCGCAGAAGGAGCTATAGCAAATGAACCTGAAAACGGCTTTTCAATCGTATTTGAATAATGATGATCAAACCACATGGAGCATCGATTGTCATAAGGAAGATTAGCCATTATATCCCCTTCCTTTATTTCTATCATACCATGCTGAATTTCGTGTGGCTCAACCCATTTAACAGGTTTAGTAATTCTCTCTTTTTCAAACAGAAGTACTGCGCATACTATCCCGTCAAAATCAGGCCGTGTTACAATTCTCATATTATCTCCGGAATCAGTCAAATTAGCGTTCATAACATAAAAAAACCATTATGCTTAATGTATGATACCTATATAAAAAGTCAACATATGACTTTAAACAAAACAGCCGGCAACCTTATTACAGGCAACCGGCTGAATGAAAATATAGATGGGGTGTTTGATTATTTTGAATCGTTAATTTTTTCAGTAAGTTCCGGAATAATATCAGCTAAATCTTCAACAATTCCAATGTCTGCGACTTGAAAGATCGGAGCGTTCGGATTCTTATTGATGGCTACCATAAAAGGTGAGCCCTTGATTCCGCCAAGATGCTGAAAAGATCCGCTTATACCTAATGCCATGTAAACTTTGGGTTTAACGGTTTTGCCGGAAGTACCTACCTGGCGGCCCTTTTCAAGCCACTTGGCATCAATGATTGGACGTGAGCATGAAACATCGCCGCCCATGGCTTTTGCAAGATCATTAGCCATTTCAATATTTTCTTCTTCTCCGATTCCGCGCCCGATAGAAACAAGAATTTCGGATTTTGTAATATCAACGTCTCCGACTTCGGCTTCGATAACTTCTACAAAACGCCTTTTTTGTGCCGGGATCTCGCCTGCATCTGCTGTCTTATCAACAACCGATCCGCCTTCTGCACCACCTTCAACCGGAGCAAATGAACCCGGACGAATTGTAATAACCGCTCCGCCTGAAATATCGCAAAGCACATGTGTGCTGACCTGACCGCTGAATTCCTGACGAACGGCTTTGAGCTTTCCACCATCATTGCCTTCAAAATCAATTGCATCAGGAAGATAAGCTCCATCCAGTTTTATGGATAGGCCAGGGGATAAATCCATACCAAAATGGTCATGCGCAACCATTACGATGTTTCCTTTGGGAATAACCTTGGCAAGTAAAGCGCGAATTACTTCCGAATTGGGATATGCGAGCGCATCATTTTCTATTTTCCAAACTTCTTTATATGAAGCTGTCAAGCTATTACATACGGAGTCTATATTACTGCCCACCACAATTGCAGTCAAAGAAGCAGAAGGATCAATCTTTTTGGCTGCCGCAACCATTTCTCCTGCCGTGTCATCAACAGCTCCGTCTTTATGTGATATATATGCAAAAATCTGAAGGGCCATTATTTTATACCTCCTTTGGATTTCAATAGTTCAATCAGTTTATCAACCTTTTCATCCATGCTTCCCTCAAGCATTTCAGCACCTTCTCCAAGAACAGGCGTGAAGTAATCAACAAGGGAAACCTTGGCTGCCGCTGAGCCTACCGAATCCTGACTTAATCCAAGGTCTGATGCACCTTTAACCGGGATTTCGACAGACGCAACTTTTCTGATTCCACGGATACCGACATAGCGGGGTTCATTAATTCCGGTCTGAATCGAAAGAACACATGGAAGATCCATTTCGCTTATCTCCTGTTGCCCACCTGCGATTTCTCTTCCTATCTTGATTTTTTTATCGTCGGATGCTTCTATAAGGTTAACAAGAGACGCAAAGGGCAGATCAAGCATTGCGGCAAGCATACCGCCTACCTGACCGGCTCCATCGTCAGCCTGGGCTCCTGTGAGTATAAGGTCGTATTTACCTTTTTCTATTTCAGCTTTTAATATTGATGCAATGCCTTTCCCGTCAGATCCTTCAAAAGCGGCATCTGAGAGAAGTATTCCATTATCGGCGCCCATAGCCATTTCTCTTCTCAAGACTTCTTCGGAATCGGAATCGCCAACCGAAACAACCGTAACGCTTCCTCCAACATTGTCTTTAATTTGAATTGCCTCTTCAACGGCATAGTTATCCCATTCATTTACGGAATACACAAGATCGTCCCGTTCAATATCCGAACCGGAATCGTTTACGCTGATTTCATTTTCAGCGGTATCTGGAACTCTTTTAATACAAACTAAAATATCCATTTAATCCTCCATATCAGTTTATTTGAATCTATTTACAGGCCGAAAAATGAGCCTGCTTGATTTAATTATTCTTAAGCTATGTGTTTTTCAATCAGTTCCACAAGATCAATTGCTTCCATTTTACCTTCCATTCCGCAAACCTTGATCGCATCTTCCATATTTACCAGGCAGAAAGGACAGGCGGTAATAATAACATCTGCTCCTGCTTGTTTTGCCATTTCAACTCTTAATACACTCATTCTCTGTTCTTCTTCAGGTTCATAAAAAAGCATCAAACCGCCGCCGCCGCAACAAAAAGACCGGTCTCTGCACTTTTCCATATCTACTCTTTTGATTCCAGGAATAGAGTCTATAGCTTCACGTGGGTCATCATATACATCATTATGCCTTCCAAGGTAACACGGATCATGGTAAGTATATACCTTGCTTGTATCTTCGACACTCTTTAGTTTTATATCGCCCGCTTTTACGCTTTTAACTATTGTTTGGCTAATATGTTCAACAGGCACAATGCCATCGTATTCATTTTTTAAGGCGTTATAAGCATGCGGATCGGCAGTAACTATATTTTTAACTTCAGAATTTTTTATTTCTTCAATATTGTTGGCCTTTAAATCCTGAAAAAGCATTTCTTCTCCGAAACGTCTTACTTCATTACCACTGTCTTTTTCCAAAGATCCGAGTATGCCAAAATCAATTCCGGCTGCCGTAAGTATTTTTGATGTTGCTCTGGCTATATCCTGCATTCTGTCATCATATGATGTTATACTGTCTACAAAATAAAGTGTATCGGCGGCATCCCCCTTTTCAATCAATTTGACCTTTATACCACTTTCCTTTTCAAGAGACTTGGTCCAGTCAGCACGTTTTTTCTCCATTTTTCCCCATGGATTGCCGCGTTTTTCAAGGGCACTCAATGGTTTTTGAATAGATTGCGGAACCATGCCTTCGTCAACCATTCCACGTCTTAGATCAACAATCTTGTCGATATACTCAATCATCAGAGGACATTCCTGCTCACAGGCACCGCATGTTGTGCATGACCATATTTCATCTTCACTGTAAATATTCCCGATAAGGGGCTCGTCAGTATTTTGCGCTTCTCCTAAAATCGGATATTTTTTAAACATATATGCACGAGCCTTTATGGAAATAAATCTTGGGGAAAGCGGGCGTCCTACTGCATTTGCAGGACACTGATCTGAGCACCTTCCGCAATCTGCACATGAATAAAAATCAAGCATATGTTTCCATGTGAAATCTTCAAATTTTTTCACTCCGAAAGATTCGAGTTCCTCAAGCTTATCATCGGCAACTCCCCACTTAACTGGTTTAATAGCCCCTTTTTTAAATTTCATTGAAAAAAGATTGGGAAGAGATGTCATAATATGAAAAAACCTGTTGGATGGAATCATGCAGAAAAAAAGAAAAAACGCAAGCATGTGGATATAATAAGAGCTAAGATAAATTGATTGTAATTTTTCTATCGGAGTTTGGCTTAAAATATTTGAAGCAACCCAAACTCCCGTTCCGGGAATTAATATCTTAGCAAATTCCATTCCTTCCTGAAAATGGGCTGAGGCCAGGCTTGCTTCAAAAAACATATCTGCTGCCATTAAAACAGCAATCAAAAAGAGCATGAGCAAGGTTTCATTTGATTTATCCTCACCAAAGCGAGCCGGAACCTGGTAGCGTTTCGGCAAATAAATTCTGCGTAGCATTGCAAAAACACAAACACAAAAGACCAAAGTTGCGGAAACATCTTTGAGCATTCCATACCCTACGCCGACAATGCCCCCCAATCCAGGGGAAGCAAAGGTATCTGAGAACCCGATCAGAATAAGTATAATCCATCTTAATGCAATTATGATAAATCCGGTCAAAAAAGTTATATGAATAACGCTTGATAAGAAATATCGCGGCATTCTATGATGAGGAACCTCAAATGCGTTTATCAGCCGCTGCTTTACATTATCCTTACGAGAATCGAAAGCGGCTTTTTTAAGCGGAACAAGCCGCTTGTTTACTATAAACGCAAGAACTCCCAAACCGACAAGTACAATCAAAACAGAAAGAACAACCGCCGGTATACCGTGAATCGAAGCATTGGCCGGGGAAGTTAATATTGCATCCATATATACTCCCTTCTATCTTATATAAATCGCCCGGTAATAGCCAATATGGCTGAAGACGGACAACACATTAACAATATTTATAAAAATGAATGAACGCTCATTCATATAGCAAACCGGTTCAAAATCTGTCAAGAAAAAAGAAACTGCTTATATTCCTTAAAAACCCGTGCCGGATGTATTTGTGATACTTTTAATCAAACTAATAGACTCCAGTGCTTTTTGTAATTGATTAATCACTTATAAGCATCTGTTAATTAAAGCTATAGATCAATATAGCAACAACGCAACCAAACAAAAAAAGCGGGCCCGTCAAAAGCCCGCTTTTTATCTTAATTGATTATTTCGTAAAAAGTACCCACACCGTTTATACGACAAAGTATAAAACCAAACTTATCATCCGCCAAATGAAGCTTCAGGTATATCAACAACGGAACTGCTTAACCCGAAGATTGCATCCATCTTGCCTGATGTTACGGGAAGTAATGCATTGATAAAGAACTCGGCGCTCTTGATCTGACCTTCATAAAAAGCTGCGTTTTTATCTTTTCCTATTTTTGCACGTCTATCCTCTCCGGTACCTGCTATTTTATCAAGTTTTGGAGCAGCGATAACAGCTCTCCAGAGCAGCATCCATGCCATAACAACATCTCCTGTCACTTCCATGAAAGGATGTGCAAAAGCAAACGCTGAAAGCACTTTGGGAGATCTCGCACTAGCTCCGATATGCTTGGTAACTTCCCCAAGTTTATTAAGAGATTTCTCAAGGTTCTCAGCAATGCCTTCTATACCTTGTATTCCTTTTGCACTTGCAATGGTTTTTAAAATTTCACCTACAAGATCTTTAACGGGTTTACCTTTATTCATGCCAAGCTTACGCCCGAGAAGATCCATAGCCTGAATACCGTTTGTACCTTCATATATCATAGTGATTCTGCAATCTCTCATATATTGCTCAACCGGATATTCCGTTACATATCCATAGCCCCCATAAATCTGAATGGCATGGCTGCATATTTCAAAGGCTTTGTCTGTAATATAACCTTTGACTATCGGAGTAAGAAGATCGGCAAGTCCCTGATACTTTGATTTTTCTTCATCACTTTCAGTAATACTAACCATATCAAAACAATAAGAAATAAAATAAACAAGACTTCTCATACCTTCTACATATGATTTCATAATCATAAGCTGTCTGCGAACATCAGGATGCTGAATTATAGGAACACCGGGTGCGCTTTCATCCATAGCTTTAAGCAGGTGTTTGCCCTGAATCCGCTGTTTTGCATAATCCAATGCATAGAGATAAGATGGAGACGCACAGGTAAGGCCCTGAAGACCGACTTGCAGACGCGCATCATTCATCATAAGAAACATGACTTTAATGCCTTTGTTTTCTCCTCCAAGAAGAAGCCCCCTGCATTTGCCCTTTCCCCCTAAAGCGAGCGAGCATGTTGCATTACCATGAAGCCCCATTTTTTCTTCAATCCCTGTACAAACGACATCGTTTGTTTCTCCAAGAGTTCCATCATCATTAACCCAGATTTTTGGAACCAGAAACAATGAAATACCGGCAGTTCCTGCAGGAGCTCCCTCAATTCTTGCAAGAACAGGATGAATTATATTTTCGGTAAGATTCTGTTCCCCACCGGAAATAAATATCTTGTTGCCTGTTATTGAATATGTTCCATCTTCATTCTTTTTTGCACTGGTAGTAAGGGCTCCGACATCAGTACCTGCTTCAGCTTCAGTAAGAAGCATGGTCCCGGACCATTCACCGGAGTACATCTTTTTTAAAAACATCTTTATCTGCTGATCTGTTCCAAATTCCTCAACAAGCTTTCCTGCTCCATGGCACAGTCCGCCGTACATTGAAAACGAATGGTTGGCTGCAACAAGGTAATCAGTTGCTGCTGCTGCAACCGTATGGGGCATTCCCTGACCGCCATATTCCGGGTCGTCCGACATGGCAATCCACTCACCTTCTTTGATTAAATTATAAATTTTATGATAACTTTCCGGAACTTTTACCATGCCGTTTTCGAACTTGCATCCTTCCTTATCTCCCAATGGACGGGTAGGAAGTATTTCTTTTATAGCCAGATTGCGTGCTTCGGACACGATCAAATCTATCGTTTTCTTATTAAACTCTGCATACTTTTCGTGTTTGCTGAGGTCTGCTATCTGAAATTGCTCATGAAGCACAAAATCCACATCCCTTCTGTCAGCTAATAACTGTGCCATAATTAATCTCTCCTTAGAATCAATTTATATGTTATTTTTATGAGACTTGCTGTTCCCTTAATTCTTCCGAATTTACTATTCCTCTTATAAACAGATCAACAAGCGGATCAGCCATTGATGTAAGATCATATTTGCTATCTGAATGCAACCATGTATTAATTACCTCATCAACACCGCCAAGTATATACCGTTTAACCAGACCTACATAAAGATCTTTTCTTATTACACCTTCATTTTGCCCTGTTTCAATTATTTCCGAAACAATATCAAGATACAGCTTGGACATTTCTTTTATCTGATTTTCGACCAGCCGGTTGTTCTGATGCGTTTCCGCCTGATATAAAACCGCCATATACCTGTCATTCTGAAATTCTTCAAGTTGACACCGGATAAAGTTTTTAAGTTTATCAAAACTGTTGCCGGCCTTGCTCACTTCCTCCCGTAATTTCCCGAATACCTGCTTTGTCTTATAAGTAAAAAACTGGACAAGGATATCGTCCTTGTTTTTAAAATACAAATATATAGTGCCATCCGCAACTCCGGCTTCCTTAGCAATCTGGGATATTGTTGATTGATGAAATCCCCGTTCTGCAAATATTTTGACAGCAGAAACAAGTATGCGATGATATTTATCGTTTTCTTTGGCTCTGATATTTATAGTAAACCTTCTCAAGAACGTTTTAGGATAATATTATGAATGAATACTCATTCATTAACAAATACGGTTTTCCCCTGTCAAGTTGTTTTAGAAAAACCTGTTATTTTAAATTATTGCATTTCTCAAAATAACATTTTTGAAGCAATAAGATTATAGGGTATGCACAATAGATGATAAATGAGCCAGTTTCAAAACGCCCCATTTTGGCCGATCTCTGCGTTGGGTTCAAATTTCAATCCTCGAAATACTAAATGTATTCCTGTGGTTGAAATTTTCTCCCGCCTTGAGCTTGACCAAACTGAAACGTTTTGAAAGTGGCTCAAATGATTGTTAACAAAAACGATTGATTTGCGAAGGAATTACTTCAGGCATAAACTTGATAATTATTTTCCCCTAATTGTTTAGCTATGTTCATGCTTTCTTCTGCTTCAGCTATAACTTTATTGATGTCTGAATCATTATCAGGATAACAGGAAATTCCTATGTTAATGCCGACATTAACAATGCCTCCTGTGCTAAGGGATATTGGCTCTGAAATGGAAGAAATGAGACGCTCGGCAACAACGGTAGAATTCGTTTTCTCATTCATATCAGTTAAAATCACTACAAATTCATTTTCGCTGAAACGAAAACAGAAATCATTAGCTCTTGTTGCGTAATTAATTTTTTCAGCACATTTTTTTAAAGCCTGATCGGCAATTTCTTGTCCCATTCTCTCAATTAAAGATTTATATCCGTCAATGTTAATAGAAAGAAAGGCCAGTATTTTATCAAAATTTATTGCTTCATCAACTAATTGCAGGCATACTTTGTCGAGGCACTCCCTGCTTAACAATCCTGTCAATGGATCTACTTTAAATTCAAAATCTTTTTTTGGAGATAATAAAATTATGGAATAGGTCCGGCCTAGAAGGATTTTTTTTGCATAACTAATTGTATTTTCAGATTCGTATTCCGAATATTGTTCCAAAGAACCGTCGTTTTTAAGATGAGATGAAACTTCCTGATCGATAATTGATTGATCAAAAAGGGTATTTTTGTAAATAATCGACCTATTCTTTAGCAGGCATGCCCCTTGATCTATGCTTTGTATTATTTTAATAAAGTACTCTTCGATATTTTCCATGCTTTCATTTCCTTGTTGAGATTACTATAAGCGAACTTTGCAGAGCATATTATCAATCGATTAGAAACTTATTGTATCTAATGGGATCTTTTGTAATTTAAAATAATTATAATATAAAAAAATGTTAATACCTAGTCAAGGAAAAAACAAAATTGTCTTTCCCGGACTTGATTGAGTTATAAAAAGCAATAGGACCGTGGAATAATAAAGATTCCGGTGGATGGTGAAGATAGATCATTTTGCGTATAAGGAAAGCAAATCTGAAAAATTAAGAATATTGACATACCTGTATTTTATTTCTAAGATACAAAATAATCTCGTTAGGGGAGCCATTAATGGCTGAGAATCGACTCTTAACTACCTGATCAGGGTAATGCCTGCGAAGGGAAACGAGTTTTTGGTTTTTATACTTCTGGAATCCACCGTTTCTCATGATTACATTTTTGGGTATCAACCCCTTTTGGCAGCCTAAGTGGCGGCATATAAAATGCCGCCCTACGAAAAGAAATATACCGTAGGGCGGGGTTTTAGACCCCGCCAATACCTTCAGTATACAAACAACAAGAAAAGAAGAAACACATATGACACAACTTGAAGATGCTTTAAAAGGCAAAATAACCGATGCCATGAAACAGGCAGCAGAATATGAAGGAATAAGCGGTGAAGAAATTCGCGCGGGAGTTGCAAAAGGAGAAATAGTAATCCCCAAAAACATCAACCACAATTTTATGGCGCGTGGAGTTGGAAAAGGACTTAAAACCAAGATAAACGCCAATATAGGAACATCCCCCAGCCATTTTGATCTTGATGAAGAGCTAAAAAAGCTTGATGTGGCGGTTGAGGCCGGTGCTGATGCCGTTATGGATCTATCAACCGGCGGAGATATCTCCTTGATTTTGAGAAAAATTCTTGAGCACTCAAAAGTAATGATCGGAACCGTTCCAATTTATAAATCCGTTTCAAAAATAATTTCTGAAGGCAAAAGCAGTATTGAACTGACTGCTGATGAAATCTTTGATGAAATTGAAAATCAGGCAAAAACAGGAGTGGATTTTGTTACGGTTCATTGCGGCATCACCCGCCACACTGTTGATGTGCTCAAAAATTCAAACAGGTTAATGGGTATAGTATCCCGGGGCGGTAGCCTTATGACCGAATGGATACTAAAAAATGAGAAAGAAAACCCGCTTTATGAATATTACGATCGTCTCCTCGATATAACCCGAAAATACGATGTCACCCTTTCTTTAGGTGATGGCCTGCGCCCCGGAACAATTTGTGATGCCGAAGACAGAGCCCAGATCTCGGAACTTGTGGTTCTTGGAGAACTCGCACAAAAAGCAAGAAACGCCGGGGTGCAGGTAATGATTGAAGGCCCAGGTCATGTACCCCTTAGCCGGATTGCTTCCGATATGAAATTACAGAAACGCCTATGCGGCAATGCCCCATACTATGTTCTGGGCCCTCTGCCTACTGATATAGCACCCGGTTATGACCATATAGTGGCTGCTATAGGAGGAGCAATTGCTGCAGCAAGCGGAGCCGATTTTTTGTGTTATGTAACACCTGCCGAACATTTAAGCCTGCCTACAATTGACGATGTACGTGAAGGAGTAATTGCCTCCAAAATTGCGGCACATATCGGAGACATAGAAAAAGGTGTAAAAGGAGCTTGGGATCGCAACAGGAAGATGTCGGAAGCCCGCAAACGGTTTGACTGGAAGACAATGTTTGAACTGGCGATAGATCCTGTTAAGGCATGCAGGATACGAAACAGCACTGAAGACAGGGACAGGGATGTATGTACAATGTGCGGCGATATGTGCGCCTTGAAAACTTATGAACGCGCCATGACAAATTCATCTTCCGATAAAAAATGACGGAAGTTTGTTTTGAGAAAACACGAAAGAATGTTTGGTTTTGCTTTTGTTCGGAAAAGACGAACATTAAGTAGTATTGATAGAGCCTGTCTGTAAATTTCCAAGGCTTTTTATTAAGTTAGTATACAGCTTTTTATCGAATTTACCGATGGTTACATCTTTCATGATAATTTGACTGAGCGCATTATAGGCATCCATTGCAGTTCTGTAAGGGCGGGTATCGTTTGTCAGTGCTTCATAACAATCAATAATACCAATTATCTGAGCTGTTTGCGATATTCTTTTTTTCCCGTTGGGATATCCGCTTCCATCAATTTTTTCATGATGATCCAGGGCGCAAGCAGCTATTTCTTTGCTATTGAACTTACAAGCAATTAATATTTTATAGCCTAAAACAGTGTGACTCTTCATTTCTGCAAATTCTTCATCGGTAAGTTTTCTTGGCGCGGCCAGAATTTCATTGTTGATTTTGGTTTTGCCTACATCATGCAAGAGCCCGCATAAGCCAAGCAACTTGGCCTCACCGGAAGAAAATTTCATATGAAACGCATATTTTAAAGCAAGGGCCATAACATTTATTGAATGCATAATAGATGAATAGTCTTTAGAAGAAAGATCAATTAAGCTATTAATAACGCCTGATTCCCTGGAATAATCGCTTACAAAGACACCTACTGTATCTGATACTCCTTCAAGGCTCCCGCTTCTTGGTTCAGCAAGTGTTTCACCAACAACCGCAACAAGAGTTTCTTTAACTTTTACAGGATCAGAGGCATTGACATAGTCTGCAAGTTGTTTGTTAAATCCTTTCTGTGCTTCCTGAAGTCCGTTTAATTTATCGGTTTGCCTAATAAATAAATCTTTGGGATGCATGCCCTCTGTAATACGCATTTCACCAACTGTAATCCCGGATGGTTTATACAAAACATACGTATCATTTTTGGTTTTGTGATAAAGTGGAATACCAATATAAAAATTTAATTGAGATTTTTTTGCCAGTATATATTCGCTCAAAGTATACGCCGTTTTTATTCTATAAAATGATATTATTGTACAAAAACAAGTTGATCTGCGTTTCCATAAATAACCATATCATTAAATGATAATAATTTATTACAGGATATCATAATTGTCTATTATTAATTCGGCAACACTATCAGATATCTTTAGAGGTAATTGTAAAACGTTTTGTCATACCCAAATGTTTTTGTAGGACATCCATGATTTCAGTCGGTTACAAACTGGATTCCCGCCCAGAAACGTTGCGGGAATGACAGAATAGGAAGTTATGCAATTGGCTCTTTAGCCTTTATTTCGTCTTATCTGTAGAAGTTACAATCATCCCATAGGACACAAAAAACAGGGATAACAAAGATAACCATGTAAAGGATTCCGAATCCAATACTGCTGCTGAAAGGAATGCCCCACAAACCGGTATAAGAAACCTGTACACCGCAATACTTGTCAATTTGTTATGTTTAATCAGCATGTACCAAAGTGAAAAAGCTGTTGCAGTAGCTACGGACAGATATAAAAGAAGAAATACCAGTTCTGCTGAAAACTCTATCACAGAAGGTTTTTCAAACAGGCATGCAACAATAAAAAGGACAATACCGCCAAAAGTAAGCTGATATGCGGATAATACAGGAGGATAAATTCTGGGCGAGGTTTTTTTTACTATGAAAAGAGCGGATATGGAAGAAAGAGATGTTAAAATTATAAATCCTTCACCTGTCAGCCGAAAATCAAGGCCAAACTGTTTTACATTGAAGTTAACTAAAATAATGCCTATAAATCCAAGGATAAGACCTATTGTTTTTACGGAGGTTAATTTGTCGTCTTTAAGCAGAAAATGTGAAAAACCCGCTAAAAAAAGCGAGCCCGATCCTGTTATTATGGAAGCCTTCATACTTGTGGTGTTTGAAATTCCTATGTAGAAAAAAAAATATTGAATGGTAGTCTGAAGAAGTCCTAATAAAAGAAGAGTAAAATAATCCTTTCCGGCAGGCAACCTTAAGGGCTTTCCACACAAAAACAGCACCAGGAAGACTATAATTCCGGCTGTTAGAAACCGGTAAGCCGCAAAAAAAAGTTTTCCACCTGTATTGTTCTCAATATGCAGAATTGAAAATCCAATTTTTAAAAGCGGGAAAGCGCTTCCCCAGAGCATGGCACAAACAAATGCTATGAGCATTACCGCAGGAGGCCAGGTTAAGATTTTGTTTTTATCCATTAATTATATAAGATATGCAAAGTCTTTCTTTATTACTGCAAAGAGTTCTTCTCCTATTGCAATGCCGATATCTATAAACCCAGGCCCGTATTTCTTTCCGGTTTCCGAACGAAATGTCAGTTTGATTTTGTGAAGACTTTCCATTCCTTTAGGATAAAGGGCTATAAATTCAGAAAAGGGAGGATTTATATATGATATCATTTCCCAGAATGTATCAGTAAAATTATCCGGCCCCCAACGAAACTTATCAGCATCATAAAGACAATCCGATAAAAGTTTTCCTTCCGGACTTTTTGTTTCTATACCAGTTGTAAACGCTTCATGATTTTTTATTGCAATGCAAATATCATCCACTTCTTCAGGAATAAAAGGGTAGTCTTTTAAAACTTCACGGGCAAAAACTGCGCCTGCTGAAGAATGATCTTTTTCCTTTCTTTTTGTATCGTGCAACAACCCGGCACATTGAGCAATAATGACTCTTCGATTGTAAAAACTCTCGGAATATCCGGCCATCTCGCTTTCTATAAATATCAATGCCCCGGCATCTAAAGTTACTTTAATAGCATGATTAAGGCCGTGTCCAAAATCGTTATCCAGATTTTTAGTTACAAACATAAGTAGCTGTAAAAGGAGCTGATTTGTCTCAAGATTTTTTTTTGAATATACTAAAGCAGGTGCATAATCCTTATAGAAATCAGGAAGAGGGTACCCGGAAACTATGCGTCGCGCCAAATTTCGTATTTTAGCGTAATGATTCTCCATAAAACTCCGAACAGGATTTTTTGCTGATCCAACTAAAACAAAAAAAATCCTCCTTGGCAGGGGCGCACTAAAAGCATCGCAAAGTGGCTCCTAAATATCAAGGAGGATATAAAAAATTAACCAAGATCAATTATTTTTTTGCGTCTGCGTAACCAATCTTGACCAGAGCCTCTTTTATTTCATCTAAAATAACCGGATCATCTATAGTTGCAGGCATCTTGTATTCTTTGTTATCTGCAATCTTCTGTATGGTTCCTCTTAATATTTTACCGGAACGTGTTTTGGGAAGACGTTTTACAACAGTTGCTGTTTTAAATGATGCAACAGCCCCTATCCTTTCTCTTACCATTTTAACTATTTCTTTTAATATTTCATCATTACTGCGAGTAACGCCTGCTTTAAGAACGATAAAGCCTAAGGGGATCTGGCCTTTAAGCTGGTCTTCAACACCAAGAACCGCACATTCCGCAACATCGGGATGATCGGACAGTACTTCTTCCATGCCTCCGGTTGAAAGACGGTGACCTGCTACATTAATTACATCATCTGTTCTGGTCATTACAAAAACATATCCGTCTTCATCAATAAAACCGGCATCCGCTGTTTTATAATATCCTGGAAATTCCTTCAGATATGCATTGATAAATCCATCATCATTATTCCATAGTGTCGGAAGCGTTCCGGGAGGAAGAGGCAGTTTGACTACAAGGGCACCTATCTCACCTGCTTTGGCTACTTCATTATTTGGATCAAGAACCGTTAAATTCCATCCCGGAGCCGGTTTAGTCGGAGAACCCTGTTTAACCGGAAATTGATGGATGCCCATACAATTTGCTACTATAGCCCATCCGGTTTCAGTCTGCCACCAGTGATCTATTACAGGAACACCGAGGCTTTTTTCGGCCCAGTGCAGAGTATCGGGATCTAGTCTTTCTCCTGCCAGAAACAAAGCCTTAAAAGCTGAAAGATCATAATTTTTCATAAGCTCGGCATTAGGATCTTCTCTTTTAATCGCACGAAAGGCTGTGGGGGCCGTAAACATAACTTTTACCTTGTGCTGAGATATAACGCGCCAGAAAGCGCCCGCATCAGGCGTGCCTACCGGCTTTCCTTCATAAACAATAGTTGTGCAGCCCTGTAAAAGCGGACCATAAACTATATAAGAGTGCCCTACTACCCATCCAACATCTGATGCCGCCCAGTAAACATCTCCCGGGTCAACATCATAAATTGCTTTCATGCTCCATTTTAATGCAACCATATGACCGCCGTTATCCCTTACAACACCCTTTGGAACACCTGTTGTTCCTGAAGTGTAGAGTATATATAAAGGATCTGTTGCTGCAACAGGAACACAATCGTGCGGTTTGGCTTTTGATATTTCATCATTCCAGTCAAGATCCCTTCCGGCAATTAAATCAGCAGATACCATAGGCCTCTGAACAATAATACAATGATCGGGTTTTGACAGTGCTATTTCAATAGCACTGTCAAGGAGAGGCTTATATGGGATCACACGCTTGGTTTCTATACCGCAAGAGGCGGATACAATTATCTTCGGCTTTGCATCATTTATCCTTGTTGCAAGCTCATTAGGAGCAAACCCGCCGAATACAACCGAGTGAACTGCACCAAGACGTGCACATGCCAGCATAGCAACAACAGCTTCCGGAATCATGGGCATATAAATCAGAACCCGGTCGCCTTTTTGAACTCCATGGGCTGCATACACACCGGCAAGTTTTGCAACCAAATCTTTTAGTTCGGAATAAGTATACTTCTTGATAGTATCGGTAACCGGGCTGTCATAAATAATTGCATTCTGATTCCCTCTTCCATTTTCAACATGAATATCAAGCGCATTGTAGCAGGTATTTACCATTCCACCGGGAAACCATCTGTAGAAATAGGGCTTGCGTGAATCATCTAAGACTTTATCCCATTTTTTATACCAGTGACAATTTTGTGCCACTTCTCCCCAGAATCTTTCCGGATCATTTATGGATTGTTCATAAGCTTGTTGATAAGGGTTAGTCATCGCAGTTCTCCTTAATTTGATAGTAAAAGCAAGAAAATCATTATCAAATAAAAAATTATAGGTATAAGTGTCAAGTAAAAAAGACGAAAGGCATACAAAATACAAGTGATTTTGAAAAAAGATTTATGAAGAAGGGGCTTTTTTTCTTTGGAACCAAAAATTTATATTTATCTTATAATACACTCATTAACAAAAGGTTTTGCCGCCAATTCCATCTTAAAAAACTCTTCTTCAGTCAATTCACACTCTTTGGTGTTGAAAAACTCCGGCATAAGCACATTATTGTTATGAAAATGCTGAAGTACATACCGGTTTGCACCTGAAATTAAATGAGATATTTTTTCGATAACAGATACATCAACAAACGGCCTAACCGATGTAGTCCTGAATTCATATTTAATTTTTGAATCCATTATGATTTGAATACTGGATAATATTTTTGCATAGTCAAAACCGGACGCAGTAAAATAAGAATACCTGGAAGGGTCCGTTTTTATATCCATTGCAATATAATCTATAAGCTCTTCATCTATCAGGCTTTTTATAACCTCAGGATTACTTCCGTTTGTATCAAGTTTAACACAGTAACCCATTGCCTTAATCTTTTTACAGATAAAATTAATATCACTGTGCAGGGTAGGCTCTCCGCCCGAAATAACAACACCGTCTAAGAAATTCTTGTGGCTTTCCAAAAAATCAAAGATTTCCGTTTCTTTTAAGCAAGCAGTTGGTTTGTTATTTGCGAGTTGCGGATTATGGCAATAAGGACAAGCAAAATTACAACCCGAAGAAAAAAGAACACAGCTTATTTTTTCAGGATAATCGATTAATGAATTTTTTTGAATGCCGCCTATTTTCATGACAAAAATCCGTTTTTAAAATCAACTGTTTGTAATTATATTGAGACCTGTGACCTGAGAATAGGTTCCTCATAGCAACTATCGAGGTCGTTATCATCAGTTTTTGATTCCAAACTTACAAAATGCTTATCTTCTTCATCATCAGATGGCAGTACATAGATTTTTCTCATTTTATATTCAGCCTGCTTCCCGTTGTTCCATTGCTTTACCGGTCGCAAATATCCTACAACCCTTGAATAGACTTCCGTTTGGGCATCACAGGTCGGGCATTGTTCCTGTTCTCCATTCAGATACCCGTGTGAAGGACACACGCTAAATGTTGGAGTAAGGGTAAAATAGGGAAGATGAAAATTGGTTGATATTTTTCTGATAAGTCCTTTTATTATTGTAATATCTGATATAAGTTCTCCTAAAAACAGATGCAGTACTGTGCCACCGGTATATTTAGACTGAAGGCTATCCTGCAATTGTAATGTTTCATATATATCGTCCGTATAATTGACAGGTAGTTGTGTTGAATTTGTATAAAACGGTGCTGCCCCGTTTTTATAATCCTCTTCATTGGCACATATGATATCGGGCATATCATGCTTGTCTTTCATGCACAAACGATACGATGTACCTTCTGCCGGAGTAGCTTCAAGATTGTAAAGATCTCCTGTTTCTTCCTGTGCTTCAGAAAGCATATTGCGTATAAAATCCATAACCCTTAAAGAAAATTCCAGGCCTTTTTTACTTGCTATATCTACCCCTATAAAATTAAGGCAGGCTTCGTTCATGCCGATTATTCCGATTGTAGAAAAGTGATTTTTCCAGTAAAGACCTGTTCCGTTTTTAACATCTCTTAGATAGAATTTTGAGTAAGGATAGAGATTGTTTTCTGTAAACTTTTCCAGGATCTTTCTTTTTATAGAAAGGCTTTGTGTTCCAACATTGATTTTTTCTTTAAGATGCCCGAAAAATTCATCTTCAGTTTCAGCAATATAGCCTATTCGCGGAAGATTTATTGTAACAACTCCTATAGAGCCGGTAAGCGGGCTTGCGCCGAACAGGCCGCCGCCTCTTTTTAATAGCTCTCTGTTGTCAAGGCGCAACCTGCAACACATAGATCTTGTGTCTTCAGGAGAAAGATCGGAATTAACAAAATTTGAAAAATAGGGTATTCCGTATTTGCCGGTCATTTTCCAAACCGTATCAAGGTTTGGATTGTTCCAGTCAAAATCGGCAGTAATACTATAAGTTGGAATCGGAAATGTGAATACCCTTCCTTTTGCATCCCCTTCCATCATTACTTCGGCAAAAGCCCTGTTTAGCATATCCATTTCAGGCTGAAAATCGGAATATGTTTCCTCGCGCTCTTTCCCTCCTACTATTACAGGATGATCTTTTAATATTGATGGAACAAAAAGGTCCAATGTAATATTGGTAAAAGGCGTCTGAAAGCCGACTCGTGTAGGAATATTTATGTTAAACACAAATTCCTGCATTGCCTGCTTTACTTCATTGTATTTAAGTCCGTCAAATCGTATAAAAGGAGCAAGAAGAGTATCGAAATTTGAAATAGCCTGGGCGCCGGCTGCTTCACCCTGAAGTGTATAGAAAAAATTGACAACTTGCCCAAGTGCGGATCGTAAGTGGTTGGGTGGAGCACTTTCCACTTTTCCCTCCACACCCCTGAATCCTTTTACAAGAATATCTTTTAAATCCCATCCCACACAGTAAACCGACAAAAGGCTTAGATCGTGTATATGTAGGTCGCCTTTTTTATGAGCATCTCTTATTTCAGGAGGATAAATCTTGTTAAGCCAGTATTCTGAGGTTACATCAGATGATATGTAATTATTCAGTCCCTGCAAAGAATAACACATATTGCTGTTTTCCTTGATTTTCCAATCAAGCTTTTGGATGTAATGCTCCACAAGATCAATATTGGCATTGGTTGCAATACTTCGTATCTGTGCATGCTGCTCCCTGTAAATAATATAGGCTTTTGCCGTTTTGTAGAACGTAGAATCCAGGAGCACACGTTCAACAATATCTTGTATTTCTTCAACATCCGGAATTGGCCCGAGGCGGATTTCATGGGCAAGCGTTAGAACTCTAAGTGTAAGTTTTCTTGCATCTCTTTCTTCGAATTCACCGGTTGCTTTTCCTGATTTAACCAATGCAACCGTAATTTTAGATGAATCAAAATCAACAATTCTGTTGTCTCGTTTTCTGATTGTTTCAAACACTTGCACCACCTCTCTTAGTTTTGTCGATTTAAAGAAAATTGTTTCTGCCTACAAAAAGAGACAAAAAATACCCGCCCGCTTCCAAGAAAAAAAGAAAATACAAAATATATATATAATAGTTAAGTGAATTAATATAAAACAAAGGATAAGGTCAGTTTTTAAATAGCTTTAAAAAAAACATTTTTAATACAGCTTTATAGAAGTTATGATTTTTATGATAATAGGTATAAGGGTTTATCTAATTAATATTTTATTTAGATGATTTGTCTTAGTACACAATATATAGTCGCTTGTCAACTATTTTATTCAATATATGGTATTATTGCAATTAAAATGTAACTGTTTCAAAGAACAGTAAAAAAAGATTTCAGCATCGTTTTTTAAAAAAAAAAGCCGATTTATAAATTATTGCAATCCCATCAATTGTTACTATACTCAGATTGACAATGTGTCACACTTCTGACAAATATATTGTAATTATAACTGGTTTTTATTGTGCTAATAATACAAACGTAACGGGATTTAAACATATGGAAAATACAACTTGTAAAGGATTTACAGCTTCCGGAGTAATCTCCGGTCTTAAAAAAAACGGACACAAAGATCTCGGCCTGATATATTCCGAAGTTCCTGCAAATGTTGCCGGAGTATTTACCAAAAATAAAGTCCAGGCTGCCCCGGTAATTCTTGACAGGCAAAGAATTAAAACCGGTCTTTGCCAGGCAATTATTGCAAACAGCGGAAGCGCCAATTGCTGCACCGGAGATAAAGGCATGGAGGATGCTTTGTCCGAAGCCGGATTTGCAGCATCCGGTCTTAATATTAACGAGGAAATGGTGCTTGTAGCCTCAACCGGTGTTATAGGAAAGCCACTTGAGCTTGATAAAATGAAAAGCGCTGTTCCAAATCTTGTAAAATCACTTTCCGCTGACGGCATAAATGATTTTGCCCAGGCAATAATGACCACAGACACTGTTCCAAAGATAGCATCAGTAAAAGGTGAAGTCGGAGGGTGCAATTTTTACATAACCGGTGTTGCAAAAGGTGCCGGGATGATTTGCCCTGATATGGCCACAATGCTATGCTTTATTATTACTGATATCAAAGCAGAATCAGATTTTCTTAAAGAAGCACTAATATCTTCTACCAACAAATCTTTTAACAGGATAACTATTGACGGCGACACAAGTACAAACGATACGGTTCTTATCATGGCAAACGGAATGTCAGGCATAGATACAGATAGCCTTCCCGGAAAAGAATATTTTCAAAAACTGCTTGATGAAGTTATGATCAAGCTTGCCAAAATGGTTGTAAAAGACGGTGAAGGTGCAACAAAACTGGTAGATATAACAGTTAACGGAGCTGCAAGTGAGAGTGATGCCAGAAAAATTGCAGGCGTTATAGCAAATTCAAACCTTGTTAAAACGGCTTTATTCGGAGAAGATGCAAATTGGGGAAGAATTCTGGCTGCAGCCGGAAGAGCCGGAGTAGAAATTAAACCTGAATCTGTGGATATTTATTTTGATAATGTGCTAATGGTAAAAAACGGCTCTGGCTGCGGAATTGATGCAGAAGCAAAAGCAACAAAGGTTTTAAAAAAGTCTGAATTTACCATAGTGCTTGATTTGAAATCGGGAAACGCAAATGCTTCGATTTTAACATGTGATTTTTCGATTGATTATGTCAAGATAAATGCCGATTACAGGTCGTGATTTTTGCCGTTCAACTCTGGAGCTGATAAAAAAACTCACGCCTTCAGGCGAATACTTCAATTCAATATCATTGATACAAAAGGGTTCAGGGAGTCAAGGATTCGAGGGTTCGAGTGATGGAAAATAATTTAAAGAATCAATTGATTGGAGAAAGTTTACTGCAGAAGAATACAGGAGACAATAAACACTTGACCCCTTGGCCCCTTGAATCCTTGAACCCTAAGGCAATCGGCTTTAGCCGATGCCATTTGACTTTAATATGAGACTTCAAAAATACTTATCTGCCGCAGGGTTCTGTTCGAGAAGAAAGGGTGAACAGCTTATTCTATCCGGCCTTGTGAAAGTTAACGGTGTTGCAATAACTGCGCTTGGAACAAAAATAGATCCTGAACATGATGTGGTTGAGGTAGAAGGAAACAAGATAGAATCAAAAGATGATTTAATATATATAGCTCTTAATAAACCAAAAGGATATGTTACAACATGCAGACGGGAAAATAATAAAATTGTTTTAGATCTTGTTGATATTCCCCAGCGCATTTACCCTGTAGGCCGTCTGGATAAGGATTCAAGCGGACTTCTTCTTTTAACCAATGATGGCAGTTTGCATAATATTCTTTCGCACCCTTCTTTTGATCACGAAAAAGAGTATGAAGTTACCGTCAAATGGCCGATTACCGACAAGGCCCTTGATAAAATGAAAGAAGGGCTTTTTCTTATGGGAAGCAAAACAAGACCTGCCGAAATAAGCAGAATTTCTCCTGAGCATTTTAATATCACACTTAAAGAAGGCCGTAACAGACAAATACGCCGCATGGTAGTAAAAGTAGGAAACAAGGTTTTGAAGTTAAAAAGGATAAGAATCTCAGATATAAAACTGGGCAATCTGAAGGAAGGCACATGGAGATATCTGAAGGACAAAGAAAAAAAAGCTTTGCTTAAAAATTATATCGCACCAAAGTCTATAGTTTAATGTAACCACAGGAATACATTTAGTATTTCGAGGATAGCGCTAATGCTTCACTTCGTGCGAAATTTGAGCCCAACGCTTAAGATCGGCCAAAATGGGGCGTTTTGAAACTGGCTCATATTAAATTTATTGCTATACTGGCTGCTTATCCTTATATATCAGAGATTCTTTGCTGTATAATCGGACAATTAGATTAGTTGACAAAAACAAAAACAGATGGTATTTTTATTTTGTAAGTATAGTATATTGTCAACAGGATAGTTTGCAAGGTTTATACAACAGCATTGGAAATTTAAAGTATACCTTTGGCGCCATCCTTAGTTCTTTACCTTAAAAGTAATTATTAATCTAATTGCAGGTAAATACAATGAATGTTAAAAGAACCATAGCCCCGCAAATAGAAAAAAACGGATTGATTTTAATCGCATTTGCAATGGTAGCAATTTACTGGGTTATTGATTCTCTGGCATCCGGCCTTTTATTCCCACGCACTCTTATCGTAACTTTTGTCATTATATATGGGATTTTTACCCAGACATTGATCAATTCCCGCAAAGCAGCTCTTGATGACAAAGAAAAAACACAACAGCAGTTAATACAGTCTGAGAGCCTTGCTGCAATCGGGCAACTTGTGGCAGGAATTGCACATGAATTAAACAATCCCCTCTCCAGTACCGCAAGCTTTATTCAAAGCGATATCGAATTGATAAATGAACAGGAAGAAAAAAGAGAAATTGATTATGAAATACTGGCTGATCTTGAATTTTCACTAAAGGAATTAAACAGGGCCGAAACAATAGTTAAAAGCGTTTTGGGACTGTCCCGCCAGACACAAACATATGCCGAAAATGTGAATCTTAATAAAATACTTGAAGATACATTAAGAATACTTCACAATCAGTATAGTTCTTCCGATATAACAATTGTAAAAGATTTTGAAAATAATTTGCAGGAAATTAACGGTAATTTTGCAAATCTTGGGCAGGTGTTTATCAATATAATACAAAATGCTTTACAGGCATTGCCGGACAACAAAGGATTTATATATTTAACTACAAGATATAATAACAATACAAATTGTATTGAAATAGAGTGCCGTGATACGGGAGAAGGAATCCCAAGCGAAGATATCAAAGATATATTCAAGCCATTTTATACAACAAAAGAAGTCGGTAAAGGATCAGGCTTAGGATTATATATATCTCATGAAATTATAAAAAAACATGGGGGCCTTATCACTGTGAGCAGCAATAAAGATAAGGGCACAACCTTTTTAGTAGCGCTTCCGGCCAGAGGAGAAAAAAATGATGAATAACATTATGGTCGTTGATGATGAAGAAGGCATAAGGATCGCTTTGAAAAAAGTCCTGAAAAAGGATGGTTATGAAGTTTTTTTAGCTGAAAGCGGGGCCGAGGCTATAGATATTGTAAAAAAGCACATCAATGAAATAGAAACGGTAATCTCTGATTTTAAAATGCCCGGATTAGACGGTCTGGAAACTCTCCAGCAAATCGGCAGAATTAACCCGGAAATTATAAGAATTATTTTAACCGGATATGCAACTCTTGAGCGAGCTATTGAAAGTGTCAATTCAGATATAGACGGATTTTTAACAAAACCTTTTGACAATAATATTATCAAACTAAAAATTAAAGAATTCCATGTCAAAAAAAGATTAAAACAATTTGTTCCATTCCAGATCCTTGAAGAGCTTCAGAAGTACGGCAACAGCTTAACTCCTAAAAATCAGAAAATATCCGTTCTTTTTACCGATATTCGTGATTTCTCCGGAATATCTAAAAGAATAAGTACTCTTGAGTTAGCTGATCTCTTAAATCTGCATTATTTTCATCCTCTTGATAATATCATTTTCGAATTCAACGGCACACTTGATAAACATATAGGAGACAGCATTATGGGAATATTCGGAGCGCCGATAGTTCGCGAAGATGACCCTTTCAGAGCTGTTTCCTGTGCAATTAAGATGCGGGAAAAAGTCGCTGAAATAAATCATGAAATAAAAAATAAAAATTTAAGAATACCTGTTGGATTTGGAATCAGTACCGGAGAAACTATGGTAGGAATATTTGGATCATCCATCAGGAAAGAATATACTGCACTTGGGCAAGCAGTAAATTTTGCTGCGCATCTTGAACAGATTGCCAAAGAAGATCAAATTCTTATCTGCCATGAAACATATAAAGCCGTTAAAGATTTATTTAAGTTTGAATTGATTGAGGGGTTAATTATAAAAGGCATGGAAGGTGAAAGATCTATATATAATGTTCTCGAAGCGCTTTAAATAGCGAAATACTCTTCAGTTAAAGGTACCCATACGATAACACGAAATACTAAATGTATTCCTGTGGTTGAAATTTATCTCCCGCCTTGAGCTTGACCAAACTGAAACGTTTTGAAAGTGGTTCGTTAGTCTTTTTATTGATACTCATAAATTGTAACTACAGCTCGAATTCTTCAATATCATCGTATGGTTTTATTCTTCTTCCAAGAATCGCAATAATTTTTCCTGCAATAAAACCTGTAACAATTGCTACAAGAATAGTAATACCAATGCCTGTTATCTGACTGCCTTTGTTTATACCATTGACAACAAAAATAGCTGCTATGCCACCAAGAAGTCCGGGCATACCGTGTAAGTTCATGACACCACAGGTATCAATGCCTTTAAGTAAGTTTTCGATTTTTTTCTGTAGTACTGCAAAACCAAATGTTGATAGGGCACCCGCTAGTATACCTACTATAAAAGCAGCTGGGAAACTGGCTAAATCACAGGTTGAACCAATAGCTACACCGCCTGCCAAAGCAGCATTGGCAATATCTGCGGCTGAGACTTTGCCCCGTATGGAAATCGAAGCAAAATAAGTGGCAATTGTAGCACCTGAAAGGGCTAATATTACATTGATTGCAGTGTGGGGCACAAGTTCAGGAGGCACAAGAGCTGCACAAAAACTTGGCCAGAATAACCAAAGGATCATACTACCAAGCAAGGAAAACCTATCGCTTGTTGAGTCTGATTCAATAGGTAAGTCAATTTCATTTTTTGAGGTCATGGTCATTATCACCCCCAGTCCGAAGATTGCACCGAAGGCATGAATAACAATAGATCCTCCGGTATCAACAAATGTTCCTGAAGAAATCAGCCCCAAACCATTATCAAGGAGAACCCATTCATTAAAGGCATAGCAGGGTATAAAAAGAAGACCGAGCAAAATGTACTGACTCATTTTAAGCCTGCCGAGAGGAGCTCCTGCACAAATAAGAAGGCTGGCTGCAGCAAATTCCGCAAGGATCAGACTGTCTATTTCCGAACCCGATCCACCCAGAATGCCTAAATTGTCTTTAAGTATATAAAGAGGAAGCGCAATGCTCACCAAAAGATATGTAGCTGTTACAGCAGAACGTCCATATTTTTTTACGAACACCATTAGAAAACCAAAACCTGCTAATAGCATTGCCATTATATGGATTGCACGATTGTATTTTTGCACATCTACAACATGTTCTAACTCTGCGGCATAACCAATACCTGCAAAAAAGAAAATGATTACTAATGTTAATAATAATTTTAGAAACGTGTGAGTCTTGTTCATGATAATAATTTACTCCATAATTCAATAGATAATTTTAATTTTGACACAAACAAACGATATTGGTTTTTTATGCAAAGAACTTATTCCAAAAAATGGATTGCTGCGGCTATATCACAAACCCGGTAATTAGCAAAGAACTGAATGTAACAGGCAGTTTCCTTTCTGTTTTTGCTTAGCAAGAAGGCAAGCAACATAGCAAAAGGCAAAGGATATTAATAAAAACAGAGTGCATGAAAAATTTAAATGCGGTTACCTTGGGATTCTTACCCTTAATTGCCGAAATCGATTTATTGTGCTAAGAAAGTATATTATTTGTTTTCAGGTATTGTCGGCCAACATTTTCTAACCTCATAAAAATAATTTAGTTAAGTAATCGTCTATGATTGAACTTTTAAATGTATCAAAAACATTTGACAGTGGCCTCACTTATGCGGTCAGGGAACTGACACTTCAGGTTGATGAGGGCGAAACTCTTGTTCTTTTAGGTTCTTCAGGTTGCGGCAAAACCACAACTCTTAAAATGATAAATCGTTTGATCGAATCATCTTCCGGGATAATTAAGGTAAACGGTCAGGATATCAACGGCATAAACCCTGTAAGTCTGCGTCGCAGCATAGGATATGTATTTCAGGGTGTCGGGCTTTTTCCTCATATGACAATAGAGCAAAATATTGAACTTGTACCCCGCTTTCTTGGCTGGTCTGCCGAAAAAAGACAAAATCGGACAATTGAACTTCTTACACTTGTAGGTTTACCAGCAAAAGAATATGCACAAAGGTTTCCTGAAGAACTTAGCGGAGGACAACAACAAAGGGTGGGTGTTGCCCGCGCTTTAGCTGCAAATCCTGATTATCTGCTAATGGACGAACCCTTTGGTGCGCTTGATGCTATTACCCGTGAATCACTTCAACAAGAGTTGATGAATTTAAAAAATCATCTTAAAAAAACGATTGTTTTTGTTACACACGATATCTTTGAAGCATTATTGCTTGGAGACCGTATAGCGGTTCTTCACAAAGGACATCTGGAACAGATCGGCGCAAAGAAAGAAATACTTGGGTCTCCTGCAACCCAATTTGTTCATGATCTATTCGCAAAGCCTGCCAGACAGCTTGCCGATATAAAGGATTTATCATGACAGAACTTGGGCTTATATACTCTTATCTGTCCGGCAGAATGCCTGAGCTGTTGTTGCGCACCGGTGAACACCTTATGCTTACTGGCTTGTCTACTTTTTTTGCTATCTTAATAGGTGTGCCTTTAGGAACATATATTTTCCGATATGGATTTCTTCGTACTCCTGTAATGGGCATTATAGGTATACTTCAAACAATACCAAGTCTTGCCATGCTTGTATTTCTTCTTGCAATCTTAAATAAAATAGGAGCTGCGCCCGCACTTATTGCTTTAACAGTTTATGCCCTTTTGCCGATTGTAAGAAATACGCTTACAGGGCTCGATGGTGTACCACCAAACCTGATAGAAGCTGCAAAAGGTATTGGTATGACTGCATACCAGGAGTTAAAACTGGTTCGTTTTCCACTTGCAGTTCCTGTTATTGTAGCCGGGATCAGAACTTCTGCGGTTGTTGGTGTAGGCATTGCCACTCTTTCAGCTTTTATCGGTGCTGGAGGTCTTGGCCAGTTTATCAATCGCGGCCTTGCACTTTCCGATACAAAGCTGATTCTTCTTGGTGCTGTTCCTGCTGCTATCCTGGCGCTGATTGTGGATTTTTCAATTGGAGGTTTGGAATGGGCATTAAAGCCTGAAAGAAAAAGAGATAAAAAATGGTCATTCAAGGCAATTATCAGGCCGGTAGTCTTTGCAATTCCTTTTGTAATAGTTCTTGCAGGCGTTTTGCCCACATTCATATCTTCTTTTTCGGCCATATATAATGAATCGTCACATCCGGGTGCAGATAAAATAATTCGTATCGGAACAAAAAATTATACCGAACAGATTATCTTAGGCGAAATAATGACGCAGCTTATCGAAGCAAAAACGGATATTACTGTGGATCGCCGGTTTAACCTGGGCGGCTCCATGATTTGTCATGGAGCGCTTGTAAACGGAGGAATAGATCTTTATGCCGAATACACGGGAACGGCATTAACTGCAGTACTCAATGCCCCGGTAATATCAAATCCCGATGATGCATTAAAATTTGTATCTGAAAAGTATATGAAGCAGTTTGATCTGATATGGCTTAAACCTTTCGGCTTTAACAATACATATGCTATTACCGTCCGATCGGATGATGCAAAGAAAAACGGTTGGCAAAAGATATCGGATCTTGCAGGAGTTGCGCATAATCTTGATGCAGGCTTTACATCCGAGTTTGCAGAAAGACCGGACGGGTATCCGGGAATAAAAAAAACCTATAATCTATCATTTAAAATCATACGTGATCTTGATCCGTCTTTAATGTATGAGGCCATACATAACAAGAAAGTTGATGTAATTTGCGCATTTACCACAGACGGTCGAATCGAAGCGTATAAACTTAAACCGTTACAGGATGATAAAATCTTCTTTCCTCCATACAATGCTGTCCCTGTAGTAAGAATGGAAACATTAAAAAAATATCCCGAACTTAAAGAGACTCTTTTACTTTTATATAACAAGATTGATGACACTACCATGCAGCGGCTTAATTATGCGGCAGACGGGAAAGGACAAAGCCCGTCTAAGGTGGCAAATGATTTTTTAAAATCGGCAGGATTATTGAATAACTAAACTGTTTATTGCAAAGGCAGTGAAAGAATCACTGCCTTTGCAATAACTATGACACTGCCCGCATTGTTTACTGCCTTATTAAGCAGCGCGTTTTACAAAAATTCCGAGTGGATCGACTTCCTCACGGATCATCCGTACTTCTTCCGCTGTAGGTGCAGCAAACTGGTCGACATTATCGGCTACCAGCAGTTCAAAACCGGTTGCTGCCTGAATGCTTTCCACTGTTTCGCCGGGAAATATACTGATAAGACGCATTCTTTTGCTTTTTTCTTCGAAATCGAAGATACCTTTGGTGGTGATGAGACGGTACGGACCTTTGCCCTGCATACCTGCTTTATATCGTGCATTGGGACTGCCATCAAGATAGCCGGGGCTGGTCATGTACGACAGCTTCTCATTGAACTTTTTTTTGTCATGGGGAACGATGAGGATGGTTCTCTCGCAGGAAGCGGCCATGTCACTGGCACCGCCGCTGCCCGGAAGCCGTACTTTAGGTTTCAGGTATCCTTCAGGGTAATCACCCATCATGGTGGAGTTAAGGTTGCCGTACATATCAACTTCAGCGCCGCCGATAAAGCCGAAATCGGCAAAACCGCGCTGGGTCAACTCAAAGGCGCTGTTTAAGCCTTTAAGGTAAGATGCTCCGGTGAAGGTTTTTGAGTCGCCAACAGAAGTGGGCAGACCGTGCTTAAGGGGAGGCCCAACGGCTCCGGCCTCGAATACCGGGATCAGGCCAGGTGCATGTGTGTGGATTGCCAGCAGAGTAGCGACCATTGGCAGGCCGGTCCCGACAAATACTATTTTATTATTTTCCAGAATTTTTGCTCCCGCCACAACAATAATTTCCTGGGCGGTGTAATCTGTTGAAACTGTCATGATAACTCCTTATTTATTAATTCCGTAAGGTTTGGATGCAATAGAAATAACCGTATCCGGTAATCAGGCCAATCGCTCGCAGTTGTAGGACTCTGCTGCCTGATCGGCAAACAGCTTTTTGGTCTGGAATTTATCAATGTAATCCTCAAAGCTTTCAACACCAAAGATAAACTCATCATACCAGGCTTTCAATGCGTCAGATGATCCGCCCTTGCATATAGGAGCTATGAGACCGAGAAATTCAAGGATGTGGTCGCTATTAAAATAATAATGACGTCGACATGCTCCCGGATAAGCGCCGAAAGGCACCTTGACAACCGCGTCAATGGCCGGAAAAGGAATCATGATATCCTTGGGGTTGGTGACAAGCAGCTCATGAGATACAAGCTGTTCGCAGGTGACAATGGTATGAGCTGAAGCCATGGCGATTTCCGCACAAGTGGCGTCTGTTCCACGGATAATGCAGTTGCCATACATGTCGGCTGCCTGTACATGGATGAGAGCTACATTAGGATTGCTGGCCGGAAGCAAAGCAATAGGACGTCCGGTAAAGGGACAGTCAATGACCTTGGTACGACTGGTGTTGCGGATGTCACCACCCAGCGGTCCGCGGGTCGGAATAAAAGGTAAACCCATGGCTCCGGCCTTGAACCGGGCCGACATATTGTAATTGCTCCAGTCTTCAAACTCTATCATGCCACGCTCTGCGAGATAACGCCAGGCCTGGGAAAGGCCAAAGCCCTCATGGCCCCAGTACGCCAGTTCGATCCGTTTGATGGAACAATGGTCGGGCCTTACCATCATTGCGCCGGCAAGAAGCTCAGGAGCCATGCCTGCCGAATGGAAAGAAAGTATAAGATCTTTGAAACCCTGACGAATAATTTCGTGAACAATAGCAATGGGCTGACGGACATTAACAAAACCGCCGATACCGACATTGTCTCCAGCCTTAACGAATTCGGACACCGCCTCTTTCAGCGTCATCCGTTTGTCTCTCATAGACTTGTCTTTATTGACAAGAGCTTCCCTTGCCTCATCAGGTGATAAACCTGTCCAGAACATTTTAGCGTTTTTTTCCAATTTGATACCTCTTTTTATCTATCGCGCTACGCTAAGCGTCCGCGTAATCATATGTTTTTTATTATCCGGTAACCATGTTTTCCATAGGCGTGCTATATTAATCAAACAAAATAAAAATTGAAAGCAAAAACCATACAATATTGTATTTAATGCATAATCGTTTTAAGGAGCGTTAACAACCAATTTAAAATACTTATAATATTTTACAGAAAGCCCTCATCACCTATCACCGCATTACAGGGCAAAGATCTTTAAAATAATCCATGACTGGAAAAATTCCCGACACTTTTTCCGGTACAAAGAGATTAAAGGTTTACTCCCTAAGTTGTCTTTTCTTTATCTTTTAATGTGAAGGTTAAAAGAACTCCGCAAATAAGCATGACACCGGCAATAGCCAAAGATGATGTATAAGCGCCGCTATAGGCATGAAGCATTTGGGATACCCTTCCCAATACAAATCCGCCTACACCCCATGCGCTGAATACGATCCCGTAATTGGTACCAAAGTTCTTCAGTCCCCAATGATCCTTTGTTAGCGAGGGGAAAAGAGAAAGATTGGTTCCATAATTGAAACCGATAAAAGTGGCCAGAACAACTAACAACAAAGGCTTTGCACTGCTGGAACCTACAATGGGAATGGCGATAAACATAAGTACGGCTTGGAAAGTCAACATGATTGTCAGGGTGGCGCGTCGGCCAATTTTGTCGGATAAGATCCCTGCGATAATTCTTCCTCCTGCGTTGCCGATAGCCATTATGGCCACCGCCAGGAAAGCCAGTTCCCCCATGCTTTGTTTAGCCATACCGGCAACACTGCCAATTACCATGAGTCCGGCACCAGATCCAATAAAAAATATAAACCAAAGCCTGTAAAAGGTGCCGGTTTTGAGCATTTCGCTTGCGGTCGAATCTTTTACTGCATTTTCCGGGTGAGCACCGCCTTTGGTATCGATGACCATCGGTTTATATCCTGCGGGTGGGTTGATCAGCATCATAGAAAAAAAACACACAACGATTAAAAATGCGATTCCAAAAAACAGCATGGCCTCCTGCAATCCCCAAATGCCAAGCAGATATTGTGAAAGGGGTGCAATATAGACAGATGCCAAACCAAATCCTGAGACAACGAGTCCTGCAATCAATCCGGTTTTAGAAGGAGGAAACCATTTCAGCGCCGGCGGTGTGGCGGCTGAATAACCAAAGCCAATGCCGGTGCCTGCCAAAATCCCAAAGCCGATGATCCATACTGCATAACTCGTGGTTGTTGAAATCCAAATAAAGCCAATGCCCACCAGGACGCCACCTATGAAAGCCGTAATTCTGGGGCCAAATCTGTCCTGGCATTTTCCGGCCAAAATCATGGCAAAGGAAAAGACAAGGCAGCAGATTGCATAGGGATCGTTTAAAGAGGCAAGATCCCAGTTAAAGGCGCCTTCCCCGCCTGCTTTAATAGATTTTTCTATGCTACCCTTAAAGATACTCCATGTATATAAAATGCCAAGGGCAAGGTTGATGCAAGTTCCGCTAAACGTGACAATCCACCCCCTGTTTTTGATTTGTTGAAACATATGTTTATCCTTTTGCTCTTCGAGCAGTGTTTAACTGCCATCGTATTAAACGGGGCATTCCAAATGATAAAATCAAGGTTCCAAGGAAATACCCCATTTTATTATGTCCTGGATCTGTTATATAGGCTATTGCTTAAACTGACCCGTTAGCCGTTGGGTTCCAGCTGTTAGCAAAATGACAACAAGAGGTCAACCAGAAACAAATCTTTATACGCCGCTTATATTTCACGCCCGTAGGACGTGGTATATGGTTTTAATGTTTGCTTTGACTCGTATTATAGAATTTTCAACAGGCATTGGTCATTTCAAATATTTTTTGGATTATCAAAAAAACAATGTTATAAGTCAATTGCTTGCATCCTGCCGGCTTTCTGTTTATAATAAATCTGCTATAAAATATGAGTTGCATATCATCAGGTAAAAAGTAAAAACATGATTCTCAAATAATCATTTTCGGAGGCCACAACTTTTACAAGCTATTTCAACCAATATAGTAATTAGAAAACAAGGGGAATCAGACATGAAAACTCCTTATAAAATCAACACTCGTTTGTTTTTATCAATTGCTTTTCTGGTTTTTTGTTCTGCTGTTGCATTGATTGCCATTACAAACTGGCAAATGAAAAAATATGCTGTTAATAGTGCCAAAGAAGAAGCAATGATAACACTTAACCGGAACCTTTCAATCCACACTTACTTTTCACACCAACTGAAACCGGTCCTTTTTAAAAAACTTGGTCCAATGAAAATGACGGATTATTTTGATCCGATCTGGATGTCATCAACATATGCAGTCCGTGAAATAGATAAATATTTCAAATCAATAACCGATAGAAAATATTACTACAAAGAATGTGCTATTAATGCAAGAAGCCCTGAAAATGAAGCAGATGCATTTGAAAAATCTTTCATAAAAATACTCAATAATAATCCGGACATCAAGGAATCAAAGACAATACGGGAATTTGAGAATAAAAGATTTCTGGTTGTACTTAAGCGTGGCGAGGTAATGGAAGAAAGCTGCTTGAGATGCCACAGCAATCCGGATACAGCGCCAATCGATATGGTGAAACAATACGGGGCTTCCAGAAGTTTTAATCGTTCTGTTGATGAAGTCGTTTCCGCCATCTCCATTCGAATACCTGTTGAAGATGTATTTGCCCAGATCAACAAACTTTCATTTCATCTTTCAGCAATATTGCTCTTAATATTGGCAGCTCTTTTCGGCTCAATAACCTATCTGACCAAAAGTTTCATATTTGCACCCCTTAATTATATAAGGGAAAAATCTGTTAAAATAGTCAGCAACCCCGAACATTTGGGAGAGCATATTGAATATCCGGAAGGTCAAGAGTTTTTTGATCTTGTTAGTTCATTTAACGAAATGTCTTCGAAATTACGCAAGGATCGCGATCATCTGGAGAACCTTGTAGAACAACGAACCAAAGATTTAAAACAGCTTAATGAACAACTTGAACAAAAGATTAAAGAAGCGGAAGAAGAAATCAATAAACGCAAACTGGCGGAAGAGGCTCTGCAAAGCTCTAAGGATAAATATCAGAGACTGGTAGAAGAGTTAAGCAGCCAATTTATGATTTATAGTTTTACGCTGGACGGAACTTTGATGTATGCGAGTCCCGGAATAAAATCGATATTCGGAATTTCTCCTGAAAAAGCTATTGGAAAAAATGTTTTTGACAATATAATTAACTGGAATCCGGAAGAGTATGAGCTTGGCAGGAAGAAGTTTGCTGATTTGCTTTCCGGACAGGAAGTTAAGGGTATTGAATTGTCTTTTCTTCATCCTGATGGCACACAACGCACAATATTGGATACTCCTCATATAATCAGGGACAGTAATGGTGCGATTCAATTCATAGAAGGTATTTCCGAAGATATCACAGAGCGAAAGCAAGTTGAAAAAGCATTAAAAGATAGTGAAAAGCGCTACCGCACATTGATAGAAAAGATGACAGTTGGATTTGCTTTGCATGAAATAATATATGATGAAGACGGTAAGCCATACAACTGTAGATTTCTGGAAGCCAATAAAGCTTTTGAAAAGATCACAGGAATTGAGGCTAATAAACTTATAGGTAATACAGTGCTTGAAGCACTCCCTCAAACAGAATCATACTGGTTTGATACTTACGGAAAAGTTGCCCTTACCGGGGAACCTGTTCATTTTGAAACTTATGTTAAAGAAATCGACAGCTATTATGATGTGGTGGCATACAGTCCTCAAGAGGGACAATTTGCAACATTAATGTCAAATATAACAAAAAAGAAAAAAATGGAAAACGATCGTAAAAAACTAATCAATGAACTCCAGGAAGCTCTTGAAAACATCAAAACTCTTAATGGGCTTTTGCCGATCTGTGCCCAATGCAAAAAAATACGTGATGATAAAGGTTATTGGAACCAGATAGAAACTTATATTGAGAATCATTCTGATGCATTGTTCAGCCATGGCCTTTGTCCGGACTGTATGGACAAACTCTATGGCAAAGAACCCTGGTATAAAAAAATGAAAGAAGATGAAAATGAGTAGAAATTTTCCGGACAAAATACATCGCTCCCGGTGCATCTATTCGTGATTTTATTGGCATGTACTTCGATTAACATATCAACGAATCATGCTTAATAGTTTAATGTCCCCTATACTACCCAAGGAAAAACCCTTTATCCACCTTTGGACATGAGAAAGAACGGGGCATGGTTCGATGTGAACACGGGAGGATCTCTGCGCAAGATTGCCTGGATCACGGGATTTCTTCTGAACTCGCGATCCAGAAACTTTCTGACATCCTTTCTTTCCCAACCTCCGGGATGCCTGAATTGACTGTAGAGGGTCAGATCACCTGAATAAAAATCCTTAGTATCCATGCCTGCCGCATCCGGACCATAGGCGGGCATATTGAATATTGCAAGGTTAAGATAGCCGATATATTCTTGATGTTTTAAAACATAATCGAGGGTGCTTTTTGCCTCTCTGTACGTTTCGGACGGTGTCCCGAAGAGCAGATATATATAGGTGCCTATACCGGCATCTCTGAGATTTTTCAATGCTATGGATGCCTCTTTCAGATTAATGCCCTTATCAAGTGCGTCGAGAACACCCTGGTCCCCCGATTCAAGGCCTATCTTAAGCATAACGCACCCGGAACGTTTCAGGCTTCTGCAAAAGTCAGGGTCTGTAAGCTGACGGGTTATGCGTACAAATCCGTACCAGGGGATACCGAAGGGTTTGTCGGCTATTGCTTTAAGGAGCGCCGGACTCATCGCATTATCGAGAAAATGTATAAGGCAGAGTTTTTTGCCGTCGATGAGCTTTTCAATGTCAGATATCGATTCATTCACCGGAAGGGGAGAATAGGAACCGCCCTCAGCCTTTTCCGGACAGAATGTGCATCTACTCCAGTAGCAGCCGTTTGACGCGCTGTAAGGGAGAACAAAGCCCGGAGACAGGTAAGAATTTTCATGAAATGGACTGTAATCCGGTGATGCATGAGCATCTAAAGGAGACAATTTGAGAATGTCAAGGAGGGGCTTTTCGCCCGGCCCTGCCACCATATCATCAACAAGACCATCAAATGGATTGTTCCAGCCGGGGTTGCTAAGCCATGATGTTACAAGGCCTCCGCCAAGAACCAGTCTTGCGTCCGGGCAGAGCTTTCTTATGATACCGATCATGGAAAATGCCGGTATGGCCTGACTTAGATAGTTCAATGAGATTCCAACAAGAAAAGGCTCTTCATCTTCGAAGATATTCGACAGTCGCTCCATAAAATAAAAGTAAAAGGGACTCGTTTCCGGTTGCTCCGATGCCCGTATGAGATCGAAACTTCTAAGAGGTGAGAGGGCAATATCCTGATAATTTGCAAGACCCAGATGGACGCCATGAGAGAGTGCAACCTGGTAGAGAATGCGATCTATATCGTTTACTGCCCGCGTGTAGCGGTCTATATCTTTGTAGAGATCAGTATGAAGAAACGCGGAAATATTAAAATCCAGATGTCGTGATGCCCGCCTGGTCCAAGTGTCGTTGGCCTTGACGGGACTTTGCAGAAGATTCATCAGGCCTTCGAGATTGGCATCCAATACCCGGCAACGAACATTATGCTTTTCCAGCATCCCCAAAAGCTTCGCAATCCCTGCAGGTGGTTCGCAAGGTCTTACGACAGGAGGATTGATCAAAAGCACAGATATTTGGGGACGCCCTTTAGTTTTATAGTTTTTATTATTCAATGATACAATAACCAGTCTTATTAATTATTTTCTTTTCATCTGCTCATTTGATTCAGCAAGTACTGTCTCAACAAAATCTCCATTGCCAAGTATGCGTTCATCTGATTTCCCGAATAACTTTGCCTTACGCATGGCTTTTACTGCTTCACAGCCTTAGCTGCTTCTTATCAATCCTCCCCCGATCAAATCGGGACGCTTGCCTTCCGCTAAATGCCTTTTTCAACAAATGCCTTATAACGCCTGCAGGCTGGCCCTGCTTTGTTTCCGAAAAGTTCTAAAACATCAGTTATATCCTGCCATTGCCGGGAAATCTTACCCATGATGTTGCTGTGGTCTGAATAAGGATCATGCGAAACAACGGCTTTTGGTTTCGGCTATAAGCTTTCCAAACCGGTTTAGAAAATCATCACGATCGGAATCAATCCTGAATATTTTGGCCCGCTCGATTCCCCGTACAATGATATGATGAAGGGCTCCCGGTGCATCTACTCTTGCTTTTCTTGGCATGCCATCTATTTAATACAAATAATTAAGGTTGTCAACTATAAATGTAAAGGGCGTCCCCAAACTGACACACAAACTGACCTCTTTACAGTTAGATTATAGCTATCTGCTGGATTTGTTTATGCAGGCTAATGAGATTGGTTTTATTCCAACCGATATGATTGTAAAACTTTATAGCGGAAATATTGTCTTTATCGGCAAGAAGCGAAAGCCTGACCGCATTACGTTTTTTTGCCCATTGTGTGATGTCTTCAAGCAATCTTTCTCCAACTCTCCTGCCCTGACAGTCCTGACTTACAACCATGTCTTCGACAACAACGGATATACCACCTTCCGCTGTAGATATCAGGGTTTGAGCTGTCACCATCCCAACGACTTCTCCATCTATATCAGCTACTTTGACGCAACGGTGTTTACCGCAACCATCAAGCATCATCTCAAGACCGCGGCTCTGGCGTTTAATATCAAATTTAAAATCTTTTTCGATTGAAAACAAAAGTTCTAAAAGCTCCAAAAGCTTATTGATATCTTCCTGCTTTGCATCACGAATAATAAGGGATGATAACAATTAATCCTCCATATAACGAGACACTTTGCATAACGCCACCTTTGGATCGATTACTGCGTAATGCTTTTTTCTTCTTTCAATTAATAAGGAGAAAGGGGGCTTTAATTCGAGTGCTCATAGATTTACTGTTTATTTTCTAAAGTTTTTATCATGAATCTTAACATTATTTCAAGCTCAGAAATATTACCATGAAGTACTGATAACTGCTCCTTGTTAATATAACCAAGATCCCCAGACAGTATTATTTGCATTTCCAATTCATATGTTGAGCGATAAGCAACATATAATAATTTTATATATTCCAGGGTTGTTTTTTTTCGGTATCCTCTGGCAATATATTTCGGAATGGATACGGCGGCCTTTTTCATTTGAGTTGCTAAGATAAACCCTTCATGTTCGGGGAATGTGTCTGTTGCCCTATCGATATCCTGAGATAATTGATAAGAATTTTGCCAAACTATTAATTCTTTATAATTTCTTGGCATTTAGCTCAAATCCTTGAATCCTCGTATGGATCACAAAATCTTTGGTGATCCATACGAGTTAAGCCAATAACACAAAGAGGAGGAAATTGTTATTGGTGGGGGATTTCTTTAATTTCTCCATCGAAGATAACAGGTTCGATTCCCTGTTTCCTCAATTTTGCTGCGGGTACTTCTCCAATTCTTGTCATATAGATCTTGTTGCAGTCAGCTATTACAGATGAAATAAGATTAAATTTATCCGGATCAAATTCATGTTTCGGATCATTTACTGAAAGAGTTTCCGTATTCCTTTCTTCAATAAATTCCATATTGTCTTTTAAATCATATATTAAGAAACGTTTGGCTTTTCCAAAATGCTCATCCACACAAATTGCGTTGGTTGAAACAACTGCAATACGAGTTTTGTCCATTATATTTTCCTCCAAATAAGTCTTTAGAGCCGGTTTCAAAACGTTTAGTTTGGTCATGCTTAAGACGGGCGAAAATTTTAACCGCAAGAGAAGATGGGGGATATCAAGGGTTAAAATTTTCGCCCAATACAGCGACAATCCAAAACGGGACGTTTTGAAATTGGCTTACCATATTATTTATCCGCACCCCAACCCCGTCCCACCACAACCGGAAGGGTTGAATTTACGGCTTTTAAACCTGCCAAGATCACTGCCTTCAAAAACAGCCTCCAGCCCTTCGTCGACGAAGCCCTCCATTTCAACAGGCAGTATTCCGGCAACTTCAAGAATCTGTTTTGGCCGGTCTCCAAGAGCACTGGTAAGGATGGCGCGACAGTCTTTTATAGTATCCTTCAATTGATTCCACCTGTCGTCTCCTCCTCCCGGTTTCGGCGCATACCTGATATCCACAAGCTTATACCCATCAATACCTTTCCCATAAATCATAAAACGATCTGCTTCTCCCAGGTGCATATTGACAAGAGTCCCTTCCATCGAAGCCACTGCTACATAAGGTTTATTTTTATTATCCTTTTCTTTAATTGCGCTGCATTCGGAAAGGCACCCCTGAAACTCAGTAATACGATCTTCGCCCAAAAGCCCAACAGCATCAGCACGGCAGCGGGTACAATGCTTCATCTGTGAAACGTATTTCCCGGCATCGTCTCTGATCCTTGATACAATTTCGTTATTCGGCTCTTCCATTTTTTCAAATTCAGAACCAGGGCTTGGAAACATGGCAATAGCATTCATGATATCGACTTTTAAATGCCCCATTTCCTTTGCGATTTCTATAATGTGATCATCATTTATGCCCGGAACAATTATTGAGTTAATCTTAACCGTTATATTTTTTTCCTTTAACTTTTTAATTGACTCAAGCTGGCGTTCAATAAGCTTTGCTGCCGCATTTTCTTTTCTATACAGCACTTTTCCATCCCTTGCCCAGGAATATATCTTACCACCTATAGCCGGATCGAGGGCGTTAACCGTAATAGTAATATGGGTCAGGTTGAGCCCGCTAAGTTCTTCTATATAAGGCAAAAGGCCCATTCCATTAGTTGCAAGACAGAGGATAATATCAGGAAACTTTTTGTTAATGAGTCTTAAGGTTTCCATTGTTTCCTCCGGATTGGCAAAAGGATCACCCGGTCCGGCAATACCGGCTACTGTTATACGTGGTTCTTTTATAAGAACCTTTTCAAGATAATCGACAGCCTGTTTTGGTGAAAGAACAGCACTGGTAACTCCGGGCCTGCTTTCGTTCAGACAATCATATTTCCGGTTGCAGTAGTTACATTTGATATTACATTTTGGTGCCACGGGAAGGTGTACCCGTCCGAATTTATTTTTTACATCTTTATTAAAACAGGGGTGTGCGTCCAGGTTCATTAGCTGCTCCTTTATCGTCAATTACTTACATATAAGAGTATCCAACAGGTGAATCATTCTGCTTCTTTTCGATTACTAAATTTACAAGGTTATCAAGCAGGGCCTGCGCCCCGCGATAGCCCAGGTGAAGAACACGCTGTCCGCCTATACGATCATGGATCGGAAAACCTACCCTCATCAAAGGAATCCCATACTTTTTTGCCAGAGCGTAACCCTTGCTGTGTCCGATAAGAAGATCAGGTTTTAATGTTGCTACATCTTCTCCGATGTCATAAAAATCAACGCCCTCTTTTACAAGCGGCGCATCGATAATCCCTTTAGTTACCGCAGTAATCTCTTTTTCCATTTTTCTGCTCTTTCCACCTGATGCACAAAGAACCGGCTGAATTCCTATTTCTGCCAAAAACGAAGTAAGACCAACAACCAGATCTTCTTCTCCATAAACAACAGCCTTGCATCCGAAAATATATTTATGAGCATCCACATATGAATCTATAAGTCTGCCACGTTCCAGTACATGCTTTTCGGGTGTTTTGCATCCTGATATGTCTTCTATAACCGAGAAAAATTCATCACTCTCCCTAAGCCCAACCGGCATCCCAAGAGAATAGTTTTTAACACCAAAACGGGTATTTAAGAGTTTTCCTGCGGTGGTATTTCCAAAAATTGTACGCCCGAATTCAATAGTTGCACGGGCCTTTCCCATGCTTTTTATTTTAGACAGTGGAGTTCCACCTTCAGAAATCTTCTGATAATCAAGAAGAGCCGTACCATCTAAAGATTCCGAAATATCAGGCAGTATTACTCCTTTGATATTAAAATCAGAAAAAACCTCTTTTAGATAACGTATGTCGGCTGGTGAAATAAACCCCGGCAGCAGGTTAACGGATTCATCTTTGCCTTCTTTAGTTGCAATCTGATCAACAAGCGCCTTAACGGCATCATGAAAACCTTCCATATGCGTACCGCCATAGCTTGGTGTGGAAACATTCACCAGAAGCGGAGAGTCACCGGATTCAAAAATAGATTTTTCTTCTTCACGAAAATTTTTAATAATGGAAGGAACATCATCGCCGATTGTTTCAGTTAAGCAGGTCGTGGCGATACCGATCATCTTTGCCCCATACTTTGTGGTTACATTTTTGATCCCCTGCTTTAAATTCGGGCCTCCACCGAATATAGCATTTTTTTCTCCCAGCGAAGAAGACGCTATATCCATTGGTTCCCTGAAATGACTTATAATATAGCGGCGCATATATGTTGCGCATCCCTGTGATCCGTGCAGAAACGGCACAGCCCCTTCAACACCCTTAAAAGCAAGGCATGCCCCGATAGGTTTGCATAGTTTACATGCGTTTGTTGTTGACGTATAGTTATCAGACATTTTTCACATCTCCTGTAGTATTGCGGGGGACAAAACGCCATACCGGGCTCATAACAGTGTTATAAACTTCTTTGGCAAAATTGAGCATGCCTTCAAATCCTTCCAACCCGATTTTTCTCTCGTGATTATGATCGCAAAATCCCACACCAAGCTTGAATGCAACCGGGCGTTCTTTTACTCCTCCTATAAAAATATCCACTCCCTTTTCCTTGACAAACTGTGAAAGCTCCAGCGGATTGGAATCATCAACTATTATTGTGCCCGGATCAGTAATCTCTTCAAGTTCTTCGTAGTCTTCTTTGGTGCCGGTCTGAGACCCTACCATTACTACTTTCATTCCAAGATGTCTTAATGCCTTAACCAGAGAAAAAGCCTTGAATGCCCCGCCGACATATATGGCTGCTTTTTTTCCTTCAAGCGCTTTTTTATATTTTTTTAATTCAGGGTAAAGAACCGCAAGTTCGTCTTTAACCAGTTCCCTGGTTTTTTCTATCATTTGGCTATCACCAAAATAATTTGCGACATCATAAAGAGCCTGGGCCATATCTTCCACACCGAAATATGAAACTCTTATAGAAGGAATACCGTAGGTTTCTTCCATCATATTTGCCAGATCCATGGTAGACCCGGAACACTGAACAACATTTAATTTTGCACCATGGGCTCTTTTTATATCTTCAACCCGCCCGTCCCCGGTGATATTGGCGACAACCTCAACACCCATACGTTTGAAATAATCTCTGATTAACCATATTTCGCCGGCAAGATTAAAGTCACCAAGGATATTAAGGCTGTATGGAGATATATCATTAGTTTCGCCTGTTCCCACCAGCCTGAAAAGGGCCCTGCACGCAGCGTTATAGCCTTCACGTTTATTACCCTTGAAGCCTTCCGACTGAACCGGAATAACCGGAATTCCCTTTTCTGCACTGACCTTGCGGCAGACTGCTTCCAGATCATCACCAATAATTCCGACTATACAGGTTGAATAGACAAATGCCGCCTTAGGTCCATGAAGATCGATAAGATCATTTAATGCTCTATAAAGTTTTTTTTCTCCGCCGAAAATAACATCTTTTTCCTGCAGGTCGGTACTAAAACTAAGCCGGTGGAGTTCGGGACCTGATGATAGCGCCCCCCTGATATCCCAGGTATAGACTGCGCAGCCTATAGGGCCATGTACCAGATGCAGAGCATCTGCAATCGGATACAATACCACTCTGGAGCCGCAAAAAACACACGCTCTCTGGCTTATCGCTCCGGCCAGGCTGTCGCGGTTACAATCGATATTAAATGGTGATTCACCTTTGCGGTGGATCTGATTTTCTCTTTCTTCAAAAATTACAGCTGTCGATGTTTCCATTTTATTCACCTCATGACATCATAATACCATTATGTAATCAGGTATTTTTCCGCTGCTACTCCCTCTTCAAGGGCATCCAGTATTTCATCAACTTCAGCTTCCCCGTTAATATTCCCGTACCATATTCCTTGAGGATATATGACCATGGCCGGACCATCGTCACATCGGTTCAGACAACCCGAACTGGATACCATTGCATTTAAACCCCGGTCCACCAATTCCTCCTGCAAATAGGGAATAAGATTGGGGGACTCTTTACGCAGGCATTTGCCTTTCGCTTCAATACCTCTAAAACTGCAACACACAAATATATGATAATCAGGTTTATCCATTTTAATAACTCCCTTATTTAGACTTTCAAATTCAGATCTTACATTACAAGTTCAAAATCGATATCGGTAGCATCTCTATCTTTTCTATCCAAAAGCGCGTTTAATATTTTTTCCAGCAGCCGTATACCTCCTTTGTAACCCACTGTAGGAAAGTAACTATGCCCTATCCGATCCATGATTGGAAAACCATGCCTTATAAAAGGTATGTCTTCATCCCGTGCAATATATTTTACATAAGTGTTTCCAATGAGCAGATCTACCGGCTCATTTTTAATCCACTGGTGAAAGAGATACATATCTCCGGGCACTTTGATTTTTACTTCACCCGGAACTTCTGCTGTTATCTCCCTTAACTCCTTTTCAAACTTCTTTCCTGCCGGACTGCCTGTAACCATGTAAACAGGATGCATATCAATGGATACCAGAAATTTTGCCAGCGCCATAATCTGGTCCGGGTCTCCCACAAGGCCAACCCTCTTGCCGTAAAAATACTGGTGCATATCAGCTATAATATCTAACATCTGACCTCTTTCAAAGTTAATGGAATCCGGTACATTGACATTAGCCATGCATCTGAGGTGATCTATGAATGTATCCGTTGCATGCAAGCCGATCGGCAAATCAAGTATTTCGCATCTGACCTTGCATTTCACATCAAGCGCTTTTGCCGCCGCTCCTGAGGCATGTGGCCCCAGTGCTATGGTTCCTATGCTGCTTCCCGCCATTTTAAGCTCTTCAATTGTAACTCCCCCTTCAGGAAACATCTTATACTTTCCTGTCATTGGGCCGTTTAACACCTTTGATGTATCGGGAAACATTATTGTCTTTATCCCCATTTCGGCTGCAAGTCTTTTCATCTCTTCCATATCCGAGGGTTCCACAAATCCGGGTATAATATTAACAATTTTATTTTTTGATCCTGTGTATTCGGCAAAATAATCTACCATTGCACGGGTCATATTCGAAAATCCTGTAACATGCGATCCCACATAACTCGGGGTGTTTGTGTGAATAACATATTTTCCCTCAGGAATTTTCCCATCGGATCTTGCTTTATTAATTATCTGGGGCAAGTCGTCTCCGATAGTTTCTGAAAGACATGTCGTATGAACGGCAATCACAGCAGGATTATAAACCGTAAAAATGTTGTCAATGGACTGGAGCAGGTTTGCCTGACCACCGAAAACAGAGGCTCCCTCTGTAAATGCGCTGGTCGCGGCTATAACCGGTTCCTTGTAATGACGCGTAAGCGTACTGCGGTGATAAGCATAGCATCCCTGAGAACCATGACTGTGTGGTAAACATCCGTGAATCCCGAGTGAAGCATACATGGCTCCTATAGGCTGACATGTCTTTGCCGGATTCACTGACAACGCCTTTCGTTCTTTTATTTCATCAGTTGTATGTCTTAGAAGCATATCTTATGTCCTCATATTATATTTAATTTTCAGGCTGATGGTTTCGATAATCAAAACAAGCAATTAATCAGATAACTACTCAGGTTGTTAGGTTCACAGTTCACGGTTGGTTGCTTTGAGCCCTTCATACGCAAACCCCGGCTTCTTTGTCATACGGTACGCTTTTTGAGTCAATGTACATGCCGGTTGCCAAGCCTCAACATCTTCAAAACGTCCGATTTTGATCGCACTTAAATCTTAAACCGTGAACCATGGAACCGTGAACCATAAAACTGTGAACCCGAATGTTTACTTAATCGGATGCATAAGCCGCAGCCAGTTCCGGGTGAGACTGCCATGGAGCTTTCAGATATCTCCATATTTTGCTGTTGACCATACGGTCAATTTCTCTGTAAAAGTTTATAGCACCACTAAATCCGGCGTATGGTCCACCGTAGTCATAACTGTGGAGCTGTTTCATTGGAATTCCGTTTTTCTGTACCGTATACTTCTCCTTAATGCCGGCACAATAGATGTCCGGTTTGAAAGACTCTATAAGCAGGTCGGATTCGCGCTGACTTATGTCGTCTATAATCATAGCGCCACTATCCATATCCGGCATCATGCCATCGTAGTCAGACAGTTTCAGCCCGGACTCCTCAAGCTTTGCAATCTCGGATTCATTTTTTCTCGGATTAAATTTTTCAGGGTCAGGCTTGACATCAAGTTCTTCGATGTTTCTGCTGTCGGCATCAACTTTAATGTCGGGAAGCACTCTCCTGCCTTCATAGTCATCTCTATGAGCAAATTCATAGCCTGCCGAGAGTGTTTTCATGCCAAGTTCGGCAAAGAGTTCCTGGTAGTGATGAGCCCTTGAGCCTCCTACAAACAGCATCGCCTTTTTCCCTTCAGTTCGGGGTCTGAATTCTTCTATTGCCTTTTTTACCGCTGGCATTTCTTCGGCAATAACTTCTTCAACCTTTGCAATCAGTTCTTCATCGCCAAAATACTGAGCAATTTTTCTTAATGATTTTGCCGTGGCATTTGCTCCGATAAAGTTAATCTTGATCCAGGGCAGGCCGTATTTTGTTTCCATCATTTCAGCGACATAATTGATGGATCTGTGACACATTATAAGATTCAGATCAGCAACATGAGCATTGGCGAATTTATCAATACTGGAATTACCGCTGAAAGTTGAAATTAAGGTAATTCCACATTTGTCAAAGATCCGCTCTATTTCAAATGCGTCTCCACCGATATTATATTCTCCCAGCAGATTAATTTTATATTTGCCGTCCCGCTCAGTATCATCAGTACCAACCACATGGGTAAAGATACCGTTATTTGCAATGTGATGGCCTGCTGACTGACTCACTCCCTTGTAACCTTCACAACTGAAACCAAAGACATTAATTCCAAGTTTTTCCTTCATTTCACGGCAAACAGTATGAATATCGTCTCCTATTAAACCCACCGGGCAGGTAGAGAAAACCGCTATAGCCTTCGGATGGAAATTGTCATATGCTTCCTGTATGGCCAGGGCGAGTTTTTTTTCTCCTCCGAATATGATCTGTTCATCCTGCATGTCGGTAGAAAAGCAGTAAGTCATAAAATTATGATTATCCGGTGTGGTGCTCGGATCAGTCTGGTTCCTTCGTGTCAACCAGCTATAGAATCCGCATCCAATCGGGCCGTGGGTAATGTTTATAATATCTCTTGTTGGCCCCAAAACCACACCCTTGCAACCGGCATAACAGCATCCCCGCTGACCGATTAATCCCGGAACCGTCCGAACGTTTGGGCTGATATCCGCCACTTTACCGTCGCTATCAAACTTATTGATTATGATCTGCTTTGCTCTTTTTCTGGCAACTTTGGGTGGATACTGTAGTAATATTTCTTCTTTGATTTCTTCAGGAGTATATCCATCAATCTCAAATTTTATATTTTCTTCAGGTAACGCCATTTTAAGCATCTCCTCTTTTACAATACTTGTTGGTTCTTCAATTCACATGTCATCTCAAATATCATCTAAAACATCATCACCGCTTTCACCTGTTCTTACGCGCACCGCATCAAGGCATGGCATTACACAAATAATTCCGTCTCCCTGTTTTCCTGTTTTGTTGACTTTCATTATCGTTTTTACGGTTTTTTTCACAAGTTTATTAGGAACAGTGATAATTAAGATACGTTTTGGTATAAGCCTGTTGCTCTGCCCTAAAAGTGAAACGGCCTCTTCATAACCTTTTTCTGCTCCTTTGAGCAGTTGAAGATCTATCAAACCTTTACCCCGTCCAAGGACGCTTCCCGCAGTTATTGAGGAAATACCCGCTTCGGAAAGGGTGATTTTTGTCTGGTTCATCATGTTCATTCGGATAATAGCCAATATTTCCTTCATATTTTCACCTCTTCAATATTACCTCCGGCATCCTCTTTTATGCCTGAACTGATGGTATAAACTTCCTCTACAGGCACAATAAATATCTTTCCATCACCATAAGCGCCCTTATCTCCGCTACGTGCCGCTTTTAATATTGTTTTAATGGCAAACTCCTTGTCCTTTTCCTTTATAAGGGTAAGCAGCATTTCTTTAGGGATCTCATCATAGGTAATTTCTCCGATTTTAATTCCCCGCTGCTTCCCGCGGCCGACAACCGAAATCTTTGTGACACCCGGAAAGCCTGCTTCCATCAATGCAGCTAGTACAGCGTCAACTTTTTCCGGCCTTACAATAGATCTGATCATAATCATGATTATTTCCTTTCTTATTTAAGCTGCTATTCCATATTCAATTAGAAGTTTTTCAAGATCGTCCATGGGCAATATTTTAGGTATGACCATCATTTTGTTCTCATCAATTTTTCTTGCTAATATTCGATACTCTTCGGCCTGTGCATGTTCTCTATCAAACTCGATTACTGTTTTACGATTTATCTCGGCCTTCTGAACCATGTTATCCCGTGGCAGGAAGTGAACCATCTGGGTTCCGAGTGCATCGGCAAAGGCAAGAATCATTTCTTTTTCATTATCAACTTTTCTGCTGTTACAAATCAGACCTCCAAGCCTTACACCACCGGCCTCTGCAAACTTGACTATTCCTTTGCAGATATTGTTTGCGGCATACATAGCCATCATCTCGCCGGAAACTACTATGTAAATTTCCTTAGCCTTTCCTTCCCTGATGGGCATGGCGAATCCACCGCAGACCACGTCACCTAGTACATCATAGAAAACATAGTCTAATTTTACATCTTCTGCATAAGCTCCAAGCTGTTCCAGCAGGTTGATGGATGTGATAATTCCCCGACCGGCACAACCTACCCCGGGCTCAGGTCCGCCCGATTCAGTGCATAGAATTCCGCTAAAACCTGCTTTGCGTACATCATCAAGTTCAACATCTTCTCCCTCTTCCCGCAGTGTATCCAGAACTGTTCTCTGTGCGATTCCACCCAAAAGAAGTCTTGTGGAATCTCCTTTGGGATCACAGCCTACAACCATTACCTTTTTTCCGCTCTCGGCCAGCCCGGCAACAGTATTCTGAGTAGTAGTTGACTTGCCGATGCCGCCCTTACCGTAAATAGCTATTTTTCGCATTTTCTTCTCCTTCGTATGATAGGACTTTGTGAAATAGATTTAATTCTACTTATTACAATAGTTATGCCACAAGAAATTAAATCCGATTAAATGCTTTTAAATGCTATATATTATTATATAATATTGGTTCATTACTGATAAATACAGGTTTTATGAGGGCATTTATATGATACAAAATTGTATTATATATGCCTTGCTACTACATTTATGTAATTATAATATTGTATAAAACTTTTTATCTACTTTAATGTAAGGGTGGAAGAAAATCAGGGAGAAGACCAAAGAAGAATAAATAAAGTATCAAAATAATGACACTGGTGTCATTATTTTGAGCTTGATGCAAATGGAATGAAATCTGTAAAGTATATATTAATGAAAAACAAAATAATTATCTAACTATAACTATCTTTATTTATTGCTTTTATAATTACCTACAATTAAAATTAAATAAAAAGTGCGGATTGGCAAGTTATTTGCTTTATATTTAAATGAAGCTCGTAATTCTCTTCTTTTCTCCTTAGCGGTCAGTTGGATTAATTCTGGCTGGCCGCTCTCCTTTATAGATCTGGAATAAGATATGAAGTTTTTTATTGTCGGATGTTTTATCTTCAAGTGTGAAAAATCGGCTGGTATTGTTATTTTATATATTTCCATAGAGCCAGTTAGGTAAAATTATAGACTAAACTGTCATGTCTCTATTACTACCCTTTATTCTATCGTTTCCAATAAGAGCTTCTTCTGTATTTCAGAGCAAAATGGTTTCAGTGTGTTAACGATTTTATCCCGCTGATCCGGCAATCTCCGGAGCAGAGTGGTTGGCAGTCCAATGGCGGCCGGATCATCTACATCTTTTAACAGAATGGATAATCCCTTCAAAACAAGGTCAAGTTCCGCCAACAGCAATTCGTCTGAACCGGCTAAAATAATCGCTGCGGCTTCGTCCAGCAACACGGTTTGAAGTTCATCCGGAACCGGATGTGACAGATCTTCATGTAAAACAATTCGTCCGTTTTGTTCATTGCAATCTTGTAGTATATCCTTAATATCTTCTGCCACCCTCTTGACCAATGCCTTAAATCCGGCAAGCCTGGGTCTTAAGTCCTTAATCTGTTCAGACGGCATGTTTTCCGGCATCTCAAGCGCAGTTGGGTTTTCAAGCTCCAGACCGGGCCTGCCCATCGTGACAGCTAATTGAGTAAGAATCCCTTGTGTGGAAATTAATAATGCCATGCGCTGAGCCAGATGAACAAACACCACCTTAGAAACAGAGGAAATGCCGTATAAAAGCCCATAAGTCCAGTCTTTAAGCATTTCTGGCGTTACTTTCGCTTTTTGGTTTTTATGCTCTGAATCAGGCTCGGGCTCATGTTTAAGACCGCCTTTCAACTTTGCAATCACTGCCTGCGCACCCTGTAATGTGGGATGCGAAGCATCAAATACCTGTTTCAACAAAAATTCAGCTTCTATGGCCATGTCCAGGGCTTTTTGGGCGTTACGGTCGGATTCCAGCTGCGCATACAAATACAGGACATTGCCGGTATGAAAAGGATGCCCCATAATTCTTGCAATGGATAAAGATTGATCCATTTCCCTGCAAGCCTGATCAATTTGCCCCATCTTTGCCAATGTCATTGACAGGTTTGTCCGGGTGGGAAGTGAGCTGGGATGTTCGTCACTCCCGTAAATCTCCTTTTTGATATTAAGTGATTTGTTATAAGCTTCAACAGCCTCTTCATTCCGACCCAGGTGAACAAGAGTGTTGGCAAGACCTGCAAGCGATGAGGCATATTCAGGATGTGTTACTGTTCCGTAAACCTGCCTTGTGATAACTAATGATTTATTAAAAGCCTCAACAGCTTCTTCATGTCGGGCCAGGTGAACAAGAGCGACTGCAAGACCATAAAGCGATGAGGTGTATTCAGGGTGTACTTCAGTTTTGTATATCTGCTTTTTGATAACTAGTGATTTATTATAAGCCTCAAAGGCTTCTTCATATCGGCTCATATGATCAAGAGCATTGGCAAGACCATGAAGCGATGAGGCGTATTCAGGGTGTACTTCTGTTCCGTAAACCTGTTTTGTCATAACTAGTGATTTATTATAAGTCTCAACAGCCTCTTCGTATCGACCCAGGTTATAAAGAGCGCCTGCAAGACCGTTAAGTAATGATACGTATTCAGGTCGTACTTCTGTCTCATAAACCTGCTTTGTGATAACCAGTGATTTATTATAAGCCTCAACGGCTTCTTTGTATCGGCCCAGACGATCAAGAGCGCCGGCAAGACCATGAAGTGATACAGCGTATTCAGGTCGTGTTTCTGTTTCATAAACCTGCTTTGTGATAACCAGTGATTTATTATAAGCCTCAACGGCTTCTTTGTATCGGCCCAGACGATCAAGAACATCGGCAAGACCGTGAAGCGAGGCAGCGTATGAAGAGTGTGTTTCTGTTCCATAAACCTGCTTAGTGATAACTAGTGATTTATTATAAGCTTCGGCGGACTCTTCATATTGGCCCAAATTATAAAGTGCGTTGGCAAGACCGTGAAGCCCCTGAACCTCGGCAATTCCTGCTGTTTCACGTTTACGGGCGGATTCAATTATTTCCTGATAATCGGCGGCGGCAAGCTCATATCGGCCAAGAGCATTATGAAGATTGCCTCTTATTGAAAGAAGACTTTCTGCTAAATCACTTACAGGGGAAAGGGCAATAACCGAATCCAGCACTTTCCCGGATTCTGCATAACGAGATGTAGTATAGTAATGACTTACCAGATCGGCAGCCGTGGGAGCTGCCACATCGGCCTTTCCGGCCTTTACCAGATGATAAACTGCTTCTTCTGCAAAAACCAAACGTTTTTCAGTTTTAAAGGCTTCTTTGTACCAAAGTCCGATGCATAAATGGTCTTTAGGCAGTGCAAAACCGCAAAGCTTTTCTGCAAAGCAGCTCACACTATCCTGCATTCCGTAAAATTTGCCGGAATATTTTGAGATCAGACCCAAGCTTTCAAGCCTTTGAGTTTGGTTTCCGAAAGTTTTTACCGCATCCATAGGAGCGGGACACCTTAATGTGGTTAAGATCCGCAACTGATCTCTGGCTGTATCATCGAGCCTTTTCCAGATATGCGATAACATAAGGTCTTCGTTGGCCGATTTTTCATCTGTCTGGGGCAAGGCATCTTTAATCGCAGCTTGCCATCTTGCATCTGAAATATCATCTTCGGATGTAAGGGGATCAAAAATTTCTTTAAACAGGCCTTCAAGATAGATCATTGTTCGTGCATGGCCGTTTAGCCATTTGATGATTTTCTTTTTATGTGCATGTGGAATTTGCCGCAGGTATGGAAACCAACGCATCATACGCTCGATTTCTGATGGGCGCAGCAAGCCTACCTGAAAATTATCTTTTCTTTCAAGCTCTTTTAATAAATAGCGGGTTGTGGCTATCAGCGTGAGCGGGCCGCCATAAACAGCACCTGAGACTGCGATTTGCCACCATTTTTCAATTTCGGAAGATGCCCAGGCTCCAAGATCGCTGTTTTCGGAATCTGTTTTTATCTGAAGCGATTCGGCATTGTCCAGATATATAAGCCAGGGTTCTTTAATAGCTGTAATCATTTCGCCAAGCAATATTTTAGGGTCTTGATTTTGTTTATGCGTTTCCAGTATGTTTACCAGGATATCGGGAAATGCATCCTGTAGCTGGTCTGTCATTTGCTCCCAAAGATCCTGAACGGGATTTGCGGCTTTATTCGCACGGGCAGCATCAAGTACTACTATTTTATCATGTTCTATACCAAGTTTTGGAATCAGTTTGACTGCAAGAGAGGTTTTCCCGATACCACCAAGGCCATAAAGCACAAAAACGCGCTGTCCCTTGATGTGGCTTTGTCTGAGCGTTGCCAGATCCTTGCGCCTGCCGATAAATCCGTCTATGCCGGAATGCATCATATCCAGAGAATAAACTGGCGATTCGCTTCGATGCAGCTCTTGTTCCAGTACATAAATATTATCGGCGGCGGCTTTCCCCTTGCTTATGGGAGTGTCGTTACCACGCAGGTAAAGCACCAGTTGTGCCCAGCCCAGTGGGTAGCGATAACAATGATCTTTTTCTCCCAACACCCCGGCCATAAAAAGACGGGCGCTACGCATAGATTCGGTAAGCCGCTTGCCTGCTGCCAAGCCACCATAGAAAGCAACTTCAGCTTGGGTTGACAATTGATCTCCTGCCGGACCCATATAGGCCACAACAGCCGGACATCCCTCCTTTTGCAGGGTGGTTGCGAAGGTGGACATGCCGGATGCTCCGTAAGAAGACGCCAAATAAAAAACCTGGGGCAAACCATGCTGTCCGTCAACTGCAAAGGCCCGCATCTCCTTTAAAAGATCTGAAATAGGGATCTCGACGTTTTCACCGGTTTCATTTTCAAACAATAGCTTACCAGGGCTGCCGTGTCCGGTAAAATGAACCACGGTAGGGTTGATGCTCTGTATAGCACGAACCAAATCCCTTACAGTACCCAAATCGGAAAAAACAACGGCGTCTTTTGCGGCTTGCTGCATGGAAAGAACAAGGCGGTAAGCTTCTTCTTCATACATTAACGAACTTTGCCCCTCGTCATCCTCCGGGGCGGCGATATGCACCAGCACTCTGAAAGGCTTAGTCTGTGGCTTAAGACCAGGCGCATTAGCTACGCTGACTTCACGAACCACATCAAGGCGAGCTTCTTTTACCGGAAAGCGGCCGTCTATATAAAGAAGTTCCCATGGCAAAGCCAGAACACGGTCTGCCCAATCGCCGTCAACAACGATGCGAAGCAATGGTATCTTGGTGCTATTCATAATCTCTGTAAGGGTTAGTCGCCCCATATCATCGAGTACTTCGGCCAAACCGGTTCCGATCAAAATAGCCTGTTCGTAAATAGCCGACTCCAAAGCGTTTTCTTTAGCACCCATTGCTCCCTTGGGATCACAGGGCAAGGGCAGGTGGGTCATTTTTTCCAATTGCGCAAGCTTTTGTATAAATTCATCATCTGTAAACGCAAAAGCTGTTTGTGAAACTTCACGACCGCCTAAAGTGACCGACAGGTTTTCGGGAACCGTCTTATCTTTTGAATGAATATTAAGAATCAACTCATCAGGCAGTGTATTAAGCTCGGTCATTTATATTTCCTTTGTAATAAATAAATTTTGTAATTTTCCAGAGTACCGGTATCGTTAATACAGAGTATGTAAGTTCAAGTAAACAATCTTTTAATATTTTAAAAGAGAAAATGGTCAAATTAGAACATACATATTTTGATCGTTACAATATAGGCAATGATGAGGATTTGAAAAGGGCTGCACAATTACAAGAGACTTATTTGCAAACATAACTAAAGGAGATGAATGTTGTTCAAATTTAGATTTGAGTCACAACATTTTCACAACACACCTGAAAATCTTGCCAAAAAGATGTTAGCTTAAATGCGCTAACATCATGTATTTATTGGTACCCCCGGCAGGAATCGGACCTGCGGCCAATGGATTAGGAATCCATTTTTTCTATAAATTTACACTACATCACTAAAAATAATTTGACATCATTCTACATATAAAATATAGATGTTACAAGTCTTCACGGTAGTATTTATTTTCACTGCAAATCATGGGTTTTAATCGGTTAGGGTAGCTATAGGGTATCAAGGAGCGGCAAACGGATTGCCAAAAAGTTTTAAAAAGTGAGCCGAAAAATGAAAAGACGACTTACAAAATATCAGGGAGTATATGAGCGGGAATCTGAGGAAAGTATTTTCAAAGGAAAGCCGGATATCTGTTTTGATATTACCTACAAATCGGATGGGAAAAAAGTTTGGGAGAAAGTTGGCTGGTTAAGTGAAGGATATTCGGCAAAACTTGCTTCAGATATCAGGGCTGAAAGGATTCGCTCTATCCGGCACGGTAAAGAATTACCCAAACAAAAAGCCAAGGTTCCATCTATGCGTGATGTATGGGCTAAATATATATCCTGGGCGGAAACCAATAAAGCAAGATCCGGCCGGGATGATATAAGTCGATACACAAATCATTTGAAAGATCGTTTTGAAAATAAACGGTTAAACGAAATTTCCTCTTTTGATTTAGAGCGCTTAAAATCAGATCTTACTAAGGATGGACTTTCACCTGCAACAGTTAAGCATTGCCTGATTTTAATAAGACAGATTTATAATAAAGCCAAGATATGGGGCATCTATAAAGGAGAAAACCCTATTCAAGGCGTAAAAATGCCCTCTCTGCAAAATCAGAGAACACGTTTTTTAACTCATGAAGAAGCAAACCTGCTATTAAGTTTTTTAAAGGAAAAATCATTAACCAATCTTTATGATATAAGCTTGCTGGCCCTTCATACAGGCATGCGTGCGGGAGAAATATTTAATATTAAAGCTTTTGATCTTAATTTTTCCGAAGAAGTCATACGTATATCCGATCCCAAAAATAAACGAACCCGCTTTGCCTATATGACGCGGGCTGTAAAAGATGTTTTGCAAAAGAGAATTCCATCTACTCCGGAAGGTTTTGTTTTTCCGGATTGCAACGGTAATAAAGCAAAAGCAGTATCTCAAGCTTTCATGCGGATTGTAAACAAACTTGGCTTTAATGAAGGTATCTCAGATCCAAGGGAAAAGGTAAGTTTCCATTCCCTTCGGCATACATTTGCATCATGGCTTTGCATGCAGGGAGAGCCGTTGACAACAGTAAAAGAGCTTCTTGGACACCAGACTATGGCCTTGACGGAAAGGTACAGCCATTTATTGCCGGATCATAAGCGTAGGGCAACCGTAATTCTTGAAAATAATTTTGAAAGAACCAATCACAAAAATAGTTTAGAAAAACTTAAAAGGGCAGAATAAATGCAACTCTCAACCGAAGATATTCAAGAGTTGGTTAAAAAGCGCGTTCAGGAAGAAAACAAAATAATAGCGCAACAGAATAAAGCTAAAATAATAAAATTATATAATAATAGAAAAAGAACTTCTTTGAACAAAAAAGAGCAAGAAATTGATTCAAAATGTTTACTCGATATTTTATTGAAAGATAGGATTGGAAAAAACATTATTTATCCGGTATTTCAAAGAAGTAGACGGATATATAATGATATGGAGCGATATACAGAAGTTACCTATGAAGATGAACACTTTGAAAAAATAAAAGATGTAACAAATAAAGCCTTTTACTCTAATTGGTGTCCATTTGTAGGAGATCTTACACCATTAGCTGATGGTATTAGCAAACTGAATTATGAATATAATTTATTCGATGCATACAGACTTTTATTAAAAATCCGTTATTCGTTGTTTAAAATAACTTCAGCAGATTTAGCCCGTCAATTAAAATTATTTTATCGGCCGCACCTCTTTGGAATAAGCAATGAGAATGATAATTCAGCTTATATTATAAGAACAAAAAATGATTGTGTAAATTATATGTCATATGATTGTTTTCCAAGCTCAAAATATATTGAGGATATTAGTGGATTATCGAAAAAACTTCTTGATATATATAGAAAACTTTATGTGCAGTTCAATTTTTTTATAAATAGAGGAAGAGGTAAAAAATTTATAATAAGTGTAGCCAATGATTTCTTTGAATTGCCTGATTTTGATTTTAACGCATCAATCCAAACTTTAAAGGATTGTTATACAAAAAACCATGCGGATTTACTTCCTGATGATAAAATGATTTTTGCGTTGAGTATCGAATGGATTAATAAAGACATGACCAAAATAAAAAGGAAAATTACTTTTGAAGAGATTACTCTCATATTGTCTTTGGTTTTTATTGTGTATGTTTTACGTGGAGTATTTTTAAGCAAAGAGGCATATGATGTAAAACGAAACGAACTTTATTTGATGACAAAAAAATATGTCAAAGGCTTTGTGAAAATACAAGATTATTTTGATAAATTCGATTATATAAAGAAAAAACCAATAGAGGTCTTAAAAGATAAAGAACAAGAATCTAAAAACAGAAGTAATGCAAAAAAAATAGATCATGAAAAGAAGAGATTTGCTGTAGTAGCTGCTGATGCTGAACTTTTGAGGATTGGGGAAAAAATAATTAGTGATAGAAAAGCCTTGAAAAAACATTTAACAGATTTAAGTAAAAAGAATAATGATAATTCTGCCTTATCTATTTCAAAAGAAGATACAATAATATTAAATCGCAAAAAAGGATGGAGAAACGCTCTTGCAGGAGAAATTTTATCATATATTAGAAGTAAAAAAACTCTTTCTGAAGAATATAAGAATCTGATGAAAAATCATAATGAAAACCTGCCAAAAAAATCCGCAAAAATAGACCCATACAAAATTTTAGATAAACCTCAAAAACTCCTTAAATTAATAAGCAATAATTTTCAAAAGATTTAGGACTCTACAATGTAGAATCCTAAACATATTGATTTTATTCAATTTTTTCTTGCATGCCATCGTTATCATAAGGTATTTTATTACCTACTTGAACATTAAATAGTATTTAAAAGTAGGAGGTAAAACATGTCAGAAAAAATCGACTTTGATTTTGATAAATTATTAAAAAATTGGCCTTCCCTTCTTGTGCCCCGGAATAAGCTTTCTGAATTTTCTGGCGGCATTTTAAATCCGAAAACTGTTAAAACTTTAGACTCTTCCGGCCGTGGTATTCCCGGCCGCTTTCGTTGTGGCCGCCTTATTGTCTATCCTTCAAAAAACGTTGTCAAGTTTTTAAAAGATAGATCTTCTGCAGTTATAAATCATGAGGTGCACAATGTTAAATAAACATATAAATAATACTAAAAAAATTGCTCTTACTCCTAAAAATATATGTGAAATGTATGGGTGTAATTTGGGCACATTAGCAAATCTTAGAGCTGCAAAAAAAGGACCCCGATACTATAAGGTCGGAAGTAAAATTTACTACAAAAAGAAAGATTTTGAAGCGTGGTTTTTTTCGGAGCCAGTATTAACATCTGATTGCTGTTAATTAATTTATTTTAAAAAGGAGGAGTCACATGGATGAGCAAACTGAAACAAGTTTTGAAGATCTAAAAGAAAAACTCAAGGATTTACCAGGTGAAGAAATTATGGAAATTTTTTGTCGTAGTGACGAAACAAACTTTCATAATGAATTGATTAAGCAAATTAAAAATATACTTTCTCCTATGGTACATTTGTTTTCAATTTTATCTGCTGTATGTCTTAGTATCGATCCCGACATTTCCGCTAAAAACAAAGCAATTCAAAATATTTTAACTGAAGAAATCAACAGTTTCCCAAACGAAAAGATTTATGAATTGCAAAAGATTATTGCGGCGCGTGTCATTTTGCTGAATACCCGTACAAGTGAACTGTACAAAAACAAAAGATAAAAGAAGTTTAAACAGGTTCAGGATATAGTTTATGGATGCAATAAGAATTAATCCGAAAGATCTTGAAGAAGTAAGAAAAACATTAAGATTTTTACGCGGTGAAGAAACGACAAAGGCATTAATGAGAAGTCTAAACAAGACTGTGATTGGTGTTAAAACCGATGCATCTGTTGAGATCCGGAAAAGCGTAGCTGCAAAAAAAACGGTAGTTGATAAAACATTCAAGACACCAAAAGCAAGCATAAATTCATTGAAGGCGTCGTTTATATGTACCGGTAGGCCTTTGCCTCTTATCAATTATAATGTCAAGCAAACAAATACTGGTGTTTTGGTTCAGGTTAAAAAAAATCGGCCACTTAAGATTATACCTAAGGCTTTTATTGCAACTGTTCGGACTGCAAAGCAAAAGGAGCTTGGTTATGCGGGCCATAAAGGTGTTTTCTGGAGAAAATGGCATGAGAAAAAAACTCTGAGTAAAAAAGGTAGGTTTTTTGCGGCGGGCACACTTCCGGCAAAATATAGACTTCCAATCGAGCAACTGTTCGGCCCTCGTATCTCTGATATTATAAGTAATAAACCTATTATTGATAAAATACAGAAAAAAGCCTGTGAACGGCTTATCAAAAATACAGAGCGGGAAGTTGATTTCCTGCTTAGCAAGGCAAAATAAAAAAAAATAAGAATCCTTATGATAGATAAAAACGGAGGTATCAAATGGCTGATTTGGCAAAGACTGTAGAAATTGTTTTTGGAGGGAAAAATGATTTGTCCAGGACGATCAGGAGTGTAGAAAAAGATATAAATAGTATTGCCGATCCGCTTGCAGGCGCTGCAGAAAAAGTTCTTGCACTTGATGCAGCTCTGATGGCTATGGCGGTCGGCGGCATGGCCTATGCCATAAAAACCGCCGGTGAATTTTCCGGGCAATTCAGCGAGATCACAACTCTTTTGTCTGATACCGGCGCACCGGTGGAAACATTCAGAAAAGACATTCTTGATTACTCCACGGATTCTGTAAAAAGCATAGATCAAATAAATGCTGCTATTTATAGCGCTATATCCGCAGGCGTTGATTATAAGGATTCGGTTGCTTTTGTAAATGAGGCGGAAAAGCTTTCCGTTGCGGGCCGGGCGGATCTCGGTGCAACTACGGTTGCGTTGATAAGTACACTTAATGCCTATGGCGAATCAACAGATCAGGCCGGTAAATATTCAGACATAATGTTCAACACGGTTAAGGTCGGACAAACTACCATAGAAGAGCTTGCATCTTCTTTGTCAAAAGTAACCGGTATTGCCGCAAATACCGGCGTTCCGTTTGAAACGCTTTCGGCGGCGGTTGCTGCACTTACCGTAGCCGGTGCGCCCACATCTGAAGCTATTACAGGCATCAAAGCAGCTCTCACTAATATAATTAAACCTTCAAAAGATGCTTCCGATATGGCGGATGCGCTTGGAATACAATTTAATGCTACTGCTCTTAAAACCAGAGGTTTTGAGGGTGTGCTTAAAGATGTTTATACGGCAACCGGTGGCAATACTGAAAAAATGGGCAAACTGTTCGGTTCTACAGAAGCACTGAATGCGGTTTTTGTTTTGGCTGCTGACAAGTCCGGCAAATTTAAAGATGCTCTTGAAAGCATGGGGGATGCAGCCGGTTCAACTCAGATTGCTTATGACAAGGTTGCAAATGAATTTGAAAATGTAAACCAGCGGCTTGCAAATAATTTTGAAGTAACACTTATTACAATCGGCCAAAAACTATTGCCGGAATATGGTGAAATTGCAAATTCACTTTCCAGTGTTTTCAAAGGAATTAAGGTTGGTATTGATGCCGGCGCTTTCGATCAGCTTTTTGATTATTTGGGTAAGACCGGTAAATCAATTTCTGAGTGGCTTAACGAAGTTGCTAAAGCATTTCCTGAAGCACTAGGGCGAATAGATATTTCAGGGCTTATTAGTTCTTTGCAAAGCGTCGGAGACGCTATAGCAGAATTGTTTCAGACCGACAAGGACGCACCGGAAGCATTGGCAGAAACTATACAATTTGTAGTGGATTCATTAAAGTCATTGACTGATGTCACTAAAGGAATCGGAGAGGTATTTGCTCCATTAGTCAATTTTGCCAAGGAGGCAGTGGAAGGATTCAACTCTTTGGATGGAAAAACAAAAGAGTTGATTGGGAACGTACTTGGGCTGTCTTTAGCTTTCAAGGCATTCGGTCCAGTTTCATTGATTATGCTTGGCCTTGGTTCCGACACCGAGACTGCAACTAAAATTATCCGGGTTAGTTTTGCAGCTGTTGAAAACGGTATAAACGCGCTTAAGGTTGGAGTTTTGGCGCTTGCATTAGCAACCGCAAACGCAATGCTTGGTATGGGAAAGTTTCTTGATAGCCTTCCATTTTATGACAATGTTGAGGGCATCGACAGGGCAACAGAGCGTGTCAAAATCTTAGGTAAAGCATTAAATGAAGCGGAAGATGATCTTGAACAATCAAGCCGAAAGGTAATTGATGCTTTTAACGGAGTTGACACAAGCGCAAAAGAATTTAAAAAGACTATAGAAAGTACTCCCAAGGCTATAAATGTTACCGCAGGAATAAAAGTGGAGGATACAGGGAAAGACTCACAAGAAGTAATTGATTTGATCCTGCATCCTAACGATTACCGGAAAGATCCTTTAATTCAATCCATCGTTATCCAACCTGATGAAAAAAAACTTGCTGATACTGTTAAGACGGTTGAAGAAGCATTACCTGAAGAAAAGAAAATGTTAATCACACCTGAAATCGAAATAGCAAAGATCAAAGCTCAGACGGATATAATCCAGGAAGCAATCAGTTGGAAAGCAAAGATTGATATTGCTGAAATTGAAGCCGGCACTGAAAAAATTAAGGCGGCTTTTGATTCTATAAATAAAACAATTGAAAGTACCGGCTCGCTTGAATCCGACCTGTTTAAATCATTGCTTGGTGATGATGTGCAGGGCAGTAAGAAATGGGCAATTGAAGAAGCTATAAAAAAAGAACAGGCTTCCCGTGAAAAAGCATTAGAGCTTCAAGAAGATTTTACCAGGGCACAAATAGAATTAATGCAACAACAAGCCTCTTCATTAGCCAGGGGTGATGCTATGATAACTATCAATGGTGAAGGCCTTCAGCCACACCTTGAAGCATTTATGTTCGAAATTCTTTCGGCAATACAGATCAGGGCAAATGCCGAAGGACAGAATTTTCTTTTGGGGTTATAAGGCCAGGGATATATTTATCTATTATCAAAAATCTTCCAGCTTTTCCCCGGAACCCCTTATGTTTTCTTTCCGGCCAAATGTCCAATTACTTCCAGGATTGGCTGTTATGATATATGAAGCGGGTCCTTTGCCGGGACTGATTGTATACGGGTCGCAGAGGCTCAAAAACCGTGTCCATATAATTTTTCAATCCTAAACCGGAAAAAAGGAATTTTGACTTCATTTTGATGATAACTACTAAACACTTATACTTGAAATTAGGAGTTAGTAATACTTGAATTCAGACATTAAAAAAGAGCCGGAAGAAAATTCTTCTTTATCAGATAGTGCAGAGATCCGGAAGCTGGTTGAAGATCGTAAATTGGATGAAGCAAAGTCTTTAGAGGGAAAACAAGACTCAAAATCTAATATACAGGTAATTGATACAAAATTTGTTATAGATTGCTTGTATAAAAACGAGGTTGGTGATGGGGTGCTTTTTTCGGAGCTTCATAAAGATAAGTATGTATTTGATAAAAATGATAAAACTTGGTTCATTTTTAACGGACACCATTGGGAAATTGATATTTTAAATTGTTCCAGGCGAGACGTAGAAAATGTTTGTCAAAGGTATTTAGACGAAGCCTTTTCTCTCGGTTATAAATTAAAAAATCCGGGTGCGGATAAGGATGAACAAAAAGAAATATTAAATACCCAATCCAAAATATATAAGCGCGTATTTAAGCTAAGATCCGAAAACGGGCGTCACAGATGCCTTGAATGTGCGCACACAAACCAACAAAATTCGCTTGCAGTAGCAGGAAATGAAGTTTTCGATTTAGATCCTTATTTACTTGGGGTTTCAAATGGTGTGGTTGATCTTAGGACCGGCATACTCAGAGCAGGCAGGCCTGATGACTATATTTTTAGGGCGTCTCCTCATGAATGGAAGGATATAAACGAACCTGCACTAAAATGGCAGGAATTTTTAGAAAGTACTTTTTCCGATGATAATAACATAATATCTTTTGTTCAGCGTCTTTTTGGGTATGCGATTTCAGGTCTTACCTCACAACGTAAATTTATTATACTGCACGGTCAGGGACAAAACGGCAAAGGTGTTTTAATAAATTTATTTTATCATGTTATGGGGCCGCTTGCTGTGCCGATTCAGGCTGAAATGTTACTTGACCAGGGTAGAACACGTAGCTCTTCAGCTCCAAGTCCGGACATAATGGCCCTAAAAGGTGTTCGAATGGCTTTCGCTTCGGAATCCGATGAAGGCCGTCGTTTTTCAGCTTCCCGAGTCAAATGGCTAAGTGGGGGTGACAAACTGGTAGGCCGGACGCCCCATGCAAGCTATGATACCGCATTTTCTCCAAGCCACATGCTATGTCTTTTAACCAACAATAAGCCGCACGCCGCTTCTCATGAATTTGCATTATGGGAACGTGTAATTCTTATACCATTTGAAATAAGCTTTGTTGATCGTGAACCTAAAGCGGCAAATGAGCGCCGGGCAGATTTATTTCTGGAAGATAAATTAAAAAAAGAGGCCTCTGGAATACTTGCCTGGTTGGTAAAAGGTTTTATTCGGTGGATGGAAATAGGGCTTTCACCTCCGTCAATCGTAGAGGATGCCACTAAAAAATACCGCCGTGAAGAAGATCTGCTGGCTGATTTTATAGAAGAAAACTGTTATACCAGTGATGACCCATCATTAAAAACCAGCGCATCTTTGCTTTATACTGCTTTCGATACTTGGTTTATCGCTAATATCAGCAAAAAAAGTATAACTCCAAAAAAATTATCAAAGCTATTACAAAAAGCAGGTTTTGAGCGAGTAAAAGAAGGCACGATTTATTATTATGGAATCGGTTTAATTTCAGAGTGATTTATCTTCTTTTTTGGAGTTTTGGAACATTGGAAGTTAATGTCAAAAAAAATATTAAATTCTAAAAATTAAATATTAAAAAAAACAGTGCCCAAGTCCTTCCAATCTTCCAGCGTGAGCATATAATCTATTAATATTATATTATATATAAAAATAATCTTTTTTTATATCTTCCATTTTTTGGAACATTTGGAAGATTGGAAGCAATATTAAAAAAGAATAAATATTAAAATATTAAATATAAAAAAAGATATACCCCATAGAATGTTCCAATGTTCCAAATGAAATACATAATACATTAATATTATTATATATATAAAGGTTGCTCTTTTTTTCAATGTTCCAGAAATGTTCCAGAATAAAATAATGAATTTTTGAATGTTCCAAAAAAAATAATGGACTTTCGGACGTTCTTTCCTTTGGTTGGATAAAAGGGGGAAGGCAAATTTTAATATAAAAAGAGGAACTCTGGAACCTGTAAAAATAATCGGAATTATTTTCGGTTAAATCGGAATTATTAAGGATTTTGTTGATGAAATCTTTTGCAGGAAAATTAACCAAAGCACAGCAGCTTAATGATTTGATACGCTGGCATGCGGAAAATGGCCACCTGCTATATAGGGAAAGCTGGGATGAGTTGGCCCGCCTATATTTTATTAAGTATGGTGAAAAAATTATTCCGCTTTGGGCTAAATACCGCCAAGAAAACAATACCAAAACAACCATTTCTCAATATTTAGAAAGATCCGGCATAGCAGACAAAGTTATTGAGATCTGTATCAAAATGAATATGGAGGTATCCAATAGAATACGTCGGTAAGAAACAATACAAATATCAATTCCAGTTTATGCTGGCTGTCAGTAAATGACGCTTTTTAAAATTTCAAAGGAGAAATGTTTTAAATGGATAAATCAACAGATGATAATAACGGCCAGGTTGTAATTGAAAAAAGACCGTCTCTGAAAAACCGCCTGGAAGTGTTGAGTTGGTTGAAGAGCCAAGGTTGCCAGATCGGTAAAACAAAAATATATGCCGATTCCGAATCAGGGAAACTCCGCCTGCAGCCGGACGGCTCAATCTTGTTAGCAGATGTTGAATTATACAAGCAAGCGTATCTCTCACCCCGGAAAAAGGCCTTCGCTGTGGCAGGAATTGAGATTCTACAGCGAGAAAATCTTGAGTTAGATGCAGAAATAAAACGAGAGAAGAAAGCAAAGCTGCAATGGGAGAGAGAAAAGGAAATTGGTAAATATATTCTGCGTGATGATTTTGAGATGGAGGTAACTGCAAGAGCTATTGTATTAGATGCCAGCCTGAAGCAAATGGTTAGCTTAAAAGCACTTGATTGGGTGTCTATAGTCCAGGGCAATCATAAACTTGTTAAAGACATGACTGATGCAATTCTTCGATGCATAGAGGAAGCTTTGAATGATTATGCCAATACAGATAAATTTCAGGTAGTATTTCAAAAGGAAGAATAATTATGCTTTTTAAGAATAGAAGAATTTTAAGCGGCATTGATGCAATAACAAAGTATCTTGGTCTTAGCTCAACAAGTATTGCTGTCATAGATTGGTATAAAGAATATGATCTTCCGATGCAAAAGAAAAATGGTATTTGGACAGCAGATAAGCGTGAGCTAAATCAATGGCTCCGGGAACATGAGTTTTTAATTAAGGAAGAAATACCGGCAATATATGAACCGGTGCTGACAATACAGTCAACAAAGGGCAGGTTTGGATTCATAGAACATAAATTAATGCGTGGCAAAAAGGAGATAAGAACATGGAAAAGTTAAATTGGTTTACGATGGAGCATAAAAATGGGGTTAAAACTTTGTTTGTTACCAAGTCAGACAAGATGGAAACGCTGATATATAGTCATGATTATCAGCATAATGGTCCGAGGTCGCTTGAAAATGACACAGAGTCTCTTGAGAGGGGAGCGCATCCTATAGCTGAAAGCTGGAGCGGGAACAACTTGAAAAAAATTAATTCAATATTTTAGGTTTGCTAAAATATTGTAACAAAAAGGAGATTAAAACATGGAAAATTTGGCTAAAGAGCAAGGAAAAGAAAAACAAGATGTTGTTTTAATTGGGGCAAAAGAAATCGAAAAACAACTTGATCGGAGTTTTATAAACCTACATACATTAGTATTGGTTTATGATTTCCCGATGAAAAAAGAAAATGGTGTTTGGGTTTTAAATATGAGTGAATTCTCTGATTGGGTTAAGAAATGGGGGGGCGGATTGCCTTTCAATAAAATTACAAGTGAACTTTTGTATGCCCAGAAAAAATATTTTAATATTATGGCGTTGCCTGAAGAAAAGAGAAAATTAACCGGCATAAAAGAAATTGAAAAATTTATGCGAAAAGAAGCGTGTGATTTATTGGATCTAAAAAGAGATTTTGGTTTTCCGATGGTTAGCGAGAAAGGGATATGTGTCTTGTCAGTTGATGAATTGTACAAATGGATGGACGGGTGGAATATCAAAAGCCATCTGGATATTTCTTCTTCCAAGATTTTTCCGCTTTGGATGGAGAGAAAAGCAGCTAATGAGCCTGATAAATTTATAAGAGGTGATGTAAATAAAATTTGTGATTTTTTAAAAATCGCTCCATGTACGTTTATAGACTATCGTAGAGACTACGACACCTGTCCGATTAAAAAAATCCCTGGAACAGATAATCAGTATGAAGTAAGCAAAAAAGACTGGATAAAATTTTGTAATTATCTCGCAGTTTGAGATGCCAGAAGCTAAAAAGAATGCCCTTAACATGGAGAACAGGCCTTACTATAGATGATTAAGAAAAAACGGAATGGATGTTTTAGAAAGAGTTTGTCTGTAAACCTTGACTCATCTGGCAGGGGTTTTTATTATCCAAAAATCCCTGTCTTTCTCAAGGTGGGTGGTTATGAATATGTAGCCACTCACCCCTATACTGTTTAACAAAAAGGATATATTAATGAATGCAAAGCGCATCGCTTATCATGAAGCCGGACATGCTCTTATCGGCTGGTATTATGGATTTCGCATAGGAAAGGTCACTATTAATCCTCCGCTGGAAATAGCTCAAAAGGATGGTGTAAGCGGCTTATGCGAGATGTTTCCTTTTTTTAGTGGACATACTGAACTGGTAGCTAAAGAGGATTTGTTGTCAGCGGAAAAAGTATATTTTGGAATTGCAGGCCGGGTTGCAGATGATCTGTTTTATCCCAAGGAATCTTTTGCTTCCGGAAAGGATTTTGAAAATATAGTTCAAATGCTGCCAAGTAATAAAATAACTCTACAGATGCATGAATTCGACCTGAAAAAAAACTCAATAGAAGACTTTTACAGACGCTTTAAGAACCCAGTAGCAAAGATTATGAGATCCCGTAAAGGAAAGAAGGCTTTGAAGGCATTATCTTCTTCATTACTTCGTGCCGGCACAATAAGCGGAGCTGAAGCAGTATCCATTCTTGAAAAAGCTTGGGGCAAGCCTGCGCCGGTAAAGTCAAAGCCGTCAGAAGATCATATGTCTATAACAAGTAAAGGGCCAAAAACATATAATGACGCGTTACGAAGCCTGGAAGCTTTTCTTGCTATAATGCTCAGAGATATAAACCATGTCCGTTTCGATCTTGAAGACCATGAACAAAATCATATCAATAATATTCGGCACTTTTTGCTTATTTCAAAAGAGATATTAAAAAATAAACCAGATACCTCTCATGCACAAACAAAATGAAATAGAAAGAATCGATATAGTAAGCTACTTAAATGAAGAGCCTTCTTTAAGAACGGGTAACCTTGGCCTTTGGTTTCGGGTTTTCATTGACTGCTTTTTTACTATTCGGGATGGCGGAGATCCGGAAGATGTAAAAAGTGCCTTGGCTTTTTTTGCGGAAGATAATTTATACTTCGATATTTTAGCAAATGAACTGGGATATGACGCAAATTTTCTTAGAAGTCGTGTTTTTAAGGCGCTGAATATGGAAAAAATATAGATTGATTATATAGGAGTATTCATGACAGTCGTAACAAAAGCAGATATAGAAAACACTATCGTTTCTCTTCACAATGCTTTTACGAAAGAGCTTCTTGATAAAACCGAACAAGAATTAGAGGAAAGCTGGTTTTTCAAATTTAACCCAGATACTTCGCTTTCTGCAAATATTTATCATTTTCATGACAACCTTGAGTTGTATGGTTATTTTTGCAGTCAGTGGGAAGAAGAAAAAAATGGGAGCTGTTGTATCGTTGAACGTGTTAGGGATAAGTACTTAATGCCGAAAATTAATAAGTTTGCTGAACAGATAACCAATCATTTCACAAGCAGCCTAAAAATAGACCACTTGTGAACTCGAGGTTGTTAGAAAGTCAAAAAACGGCCTGAAACCAGCCTTGCTATACCATTAACCGGCACAAAAAGTGCTTTCTCAGCGGTTCTCAGACAGTCGTTTTTTTAGGCAGAATTCTTTATTATTAGGAAGATAAACGAAGGGTTACAAATTACTTCTTTTTAGTTTTATTTTTTGTTTTTTCGTAGCGCTCAAGGGAATCTTCAATTAGTCGGCGCATAGCTTCAGATTGCGAATTAATACGATTTTCAAAACGGAAATCGCCTATGCGCTGAATGAGATCATCATTTAATATTAACAAGATTTTTGGCTTATCGGTCGGCATGAAAAATATATAATTCATTTTTTTTTATAAATCAATATAAAAAATATATTGACAATCCCTTATATAATATATATAAGGGATATAACTTCTCAAAAAGGCGGAATAAAATGCACTATTATTTTAAAATTAAATTTTCCCTGAAGATTCCTGCAGCGGTGACGTTGCAGGTTGGATGCTGCTTCCAGAGAGAGATCTTCAGGGATTTTTTATAAAGGAAAGTGAAGAATTGAATCGGTATTTTGAGGAGGAATTTAAAAAACAATAAATGTATTTTGGCAAAATTGGCCGTGGAATCCAATCACATGAGGCTTAGTGGGTTCTTTATATCCTTCTATGTTCCACGGTCATTTAAAAAAGGAGTGAAAAATTTTGAAAAATGACTACCATTTTAAAAACCGATAATAATCATATAAGCTCTATCATCGCTTTTGACGGCAATCTATTGTTGAGCATTGAGGATGCCTGCAAGGTATCGGATATAAGCCTTGATTATGCCATATCGGCTCTTATTTGCGATAACCATGAGATCCGGACATTGAACGGCAATAAATATACAGATGAGGCTGGTATAAAGATTCTTAAAAAAACAAAACACCTTTTCATGAGATCCGGAAATCCGGCAAACAATGCAATTCAACTATGTTCCGGAATGAAATAAACAATGGTTAGGGGAAAAAAGAATCAGTTGGGTAAAATGATGTCGGAAAGTAATGAGCGGATGGAAAAGGCAAAAAAGATAGAAGATGTTAAAGGCCTTGAATTACAGCAAAAAGAATTTGAGTTACAAATTAACTTATTGAATTTAATAATTCAATATATACTACTTCCCGATTTTCTAAAAGAAAGCAATTAAAACATACTTAAGAAAAAAGCTCAATATGAAAAAAACAGAAAGCGCATGCGGCCGGAAGGAAAAAACCGGTAACTGATAGAAGCAAAACAATATTGGTTTTGAATATCAAACAACAACGAAAGATTAAGGAGGTATCCAATAAATGACGGTCTCGTAAAAAGTCGGAAAATCAAAAAATCGTCTTTATAACATACTGTAATTATTAAGTGCGATTTTCAATAAATTGCCATTTTTGAACTTTTTACGAATTCATCAATAAATCAAAGGCCGCACAATTACTAAAAGCACAGACAACCAGGAGAGAGGCAAAAAAATGCAAAAATCAAATATGCTATATATGAAAATGGAATTATTAAGCACGAGATTATTATTACTTGGTTGTGATTTTATTAAGTTATCTCATGACCCTTCTCTTCCATCATGCCTCTATGAAAAAGTTAGAGGTATGATGGAAAAATACGAATATATTGAAAAAATTTTTTGGCAAATAATAGATATACCAAATGAAAAATTTTCAGAACGTGTAATTAGTTTAGAAAGAAGTTTTGATAATCATAAGAAGCGAAAGAGTGACTGCCTGGGCAATGTTAAAAATAATAATATTATTAAATTCCCAAAGAGAAAGTGAGACATTAATAAATAAGAAAATATACTATTTTATTATTGGGAGGATAAAATATAATGAGGCTTTGTAACTCAATACCAGGAAAAGAAGGTTTTGATATGGAAGATCTAAACAGTTGGGGTCTATATAATATCAAAAAATTAATTGAGCTAATGAATGAAACATTAGCTGAGAAACCATTTATTAATGATAGCATTGGTCCGAAAGGGAAAGAGCGGCTTGAATGGATATGTTTTTGCTTGGATGACAAGATTGAAGAAATAGAGGAATGTTTCATACGTTATCTTAATTATGTTAATGATCTTGAGGATAAATTAAAGGTTCTTGAAAATAAGAATAAAGCGGTTCTGGAATAAAAACAAAGGCTGCTGGTACCAGTGGAAAACTCTTTTCTTGATTAGTTTTATTCCATCCTTCACCACAGCCTTTTTTTTAAAAAAATAAATATCACAACTCATTTTCATCAATCCCGGCAACTTTCATAAAGTGCCTCAATAAACCTATCTTAAGCGGATTATTCCCATGTATGGGTACGGAAATCCTAACCGGCTTTCCTTCTTTTACATAAACATGATGACTTCCTTTTGTTCGCCGTAATTCCCAACCTTTCTTCTCAAGTAGTTTTGCAAAATCCTTTCCTGAAACGGCTTTCAAACTGCTATCTCCATAACCTTATCTTTCACTGTCAATTTGATAGCCTCGATATCCACAGACAAGCAAGCTTCCACGGCCTCATAAATGTTTTCCAGGAGTTCGTCAAAAGTATCTCCCTGTGTGGCACATCCGGGAATAGAAGGGACTTCGGCCCAAAAGCCACCCTCTTCCGCTTCATGAATAATTGTTTTTAGTTTCATTATAGCACCTCATGTTTTTTTATATATACAAGTTAAGAGGAGTAAATCAAATTTGTCAAGAAATATGAAAAAGGTAGCTATGGGGTATCAATCAAAAATCAGATAAAAATAAAATTGTTTTAACATCCTGTATTTATTGGTACCCCCGGCAGGAATCGGACCTGCGGCCAATGGATTAGGAATCCATTGCTCTATCCACTGAGCTACGGGGGCATTAAATAAAGTGTGAGTATAAATTTATATGTTGCCTACCAGATAAAAAAAATAATTTCAATAGTTAAAAGTCTATGAATTATAAAATTTTCATTAATATTTATCTGTTTTCAAGCTTACTTTATAATAAAGGAGCGTCAGAAAAATAAAACGGTATATCTGCACATCCAAAAACGAATGCTGACAAGAGAATTGTTACAAGTGTGAGCCAGTTTCAAAACGCCCCATTTTGGCCGATCTTAAGCGTTGGGCTCAAATTTTAATCCTCGAAATACCCAATGTATTCCTGTGGTTAAAATTTTATCCCGCCTTGAGCTTGACCAAACTGAAACGTTTTGAAAGTGGCTCGCGTGGTTTTGATATTCATCTTACGGCCTCCCCTGAAACTGTAACTGTTGCTAACACGCCCAAATAGTATCATAGCCAGTCTTCCTGGATGAAAACATCAACCAGAGCAGTGCGCCAGGAGCTTTGGAAAGTGCATCAGCATAGGCACGCTCTGTACGAGAATTATACAATATTGGGAAAAATAACTGAAAGATCGTTCCGCGGGCCTTACCGTCAACCCGTCCCAGTTTCTCCATGTTTTCAGAAGATTTTGGGACAATCAATGTTCTTTGGGATGCACAACCCACTGTGAAGGGTAGGGCAGGAATAGTTATTGTTTAGCTGTCATCATTAAGATTTTCTATAAATTACACCTATAAATATTAGCACTATCTATTTGACATGCAGATGATATCGGTGAGAGGGATATCATAAGTATAGTATATTTGAAAAGTATTACCCTTTGCGAAATTTATTAAAAAACCATGCTTTTGGGGCTAAAGGAGTGAAAAATGAGCGAAGATTACCGTGATATGTGGAAGAATCTGGGGCTTGATCTTGATGCCCATGATATGTTGCTTGGGGTTTTGGGAAAAGCGTATCGTGATATTTATGCAGCGCAAAAAAACCGGCCTCAAAATATGGGGTATTTCGATTTTGTTATGAGTGAAGTACATGGTTTGCGGATAAAAGAGCTTTTGGATGAAAAAGAAGCCGGGCGAAAAATCATCGGATCATACTGTGTATTTGTGCCGGAAGAAATTGTATTAGCTGCCAATGCCACTCTGGTAGGGCTTTGCTCCGGTGCTGACTTTGCAATGGAAGAAGTGGAAAAATATTTGCCGAGAAATACTTGCGCACTTATTAAATCCGCATTCGGGTTTAAGCTCGGCAAGGTCTGTCCATATCTGGAAAGCGCCGATATGGTTGTTGGCGAAAACACCTGTGACGGTAAAAAGAAAGCATATGAATCATTAAGCTCTCTTGTTGAAAACCTTTATGTAATGGATTTGCCCCAGATGAAATCAGTGCAGGGCAGGGCGCTTTTAAAAGCTGAATACTACCGGTTTAAAGCAGCTGTTGAAAATCTTACAGGAGTATCCATTACCACAGAATCCTTGCAACAGGCTATTCGGACTGTAAATGCCAAAAGAAGCGCCATACATCGGCTTTTGGCTCTGCGCAAAGCCGATCCGGCGCCCATATCCGGATTGGATGCGCTTTTGGCAAACCAGGTTTCTTTCTATGATAATCCAGCTCGGTTTACTCAGTCTGTCAATAAGATCTGTGATGAATTGGAAGTCAGAATCAAAGAGAATAAAGGTGTTTTCCCGAAAAAGACCCCCCGTATTCTTGTTTCAGGATGTCCACAGGCTGTGCCCAACTGGAAGCTTTCCTCTATAGTGGAAACCTCAGGCGCTGTTATTGTGGGAGAAGAATCCTGTGTTGGTGAAAGAGGTGTGCGCAATCTGACGGATGAATCCGGTAAAACGGTTGACGAAATGATTGAAGACATTGTGGATCGCTATTACAAAATCGATTGCGCAGTTTTTTCGCCGAATAAAGAACGCCTGGATCATATCCGGGAAATGGTAGCTACACACAAGGCGGACGGGGTGGTCCTCTACGGTTTGCAATTTTGCCAGCCATATATCATGGAATCCATGCCTATTGAAAAAGTTCTTGAAAATGACAACATTCCGGTACTCAGTATAGAAACCGATTACAGTATGGAGGATGCAGGGCAGTTAAAAACAAGGATTGAAGCTTTTCTTGAAATGTTAGGTTAAAATACTATAATATGTTATGCAGGAATTGATATCGGATTTCGTACAATAGAACTTGTAGTTAATGAGTTATTATGCCCTTTTACTGGCTAATATTATTTGAAGTGTGTTATGATTGCGATCAAACTGGAATAATGCAGGGCTCTTAAAGGAGATATTTGATTGGAAGACAAAAAGAAATTACGTCTTACTGAAACGGTTACAGGCGCTGGTTGAGCGTCTAAACTTGCGCCAGGGGACCTGGACAGAGCATTGTGCGGAATGGTGTTTCCAACAAACGAAAATGTTTTGGTAGGCTTGGACCGGGCAGATGATGCTGGTGTTTACAAAGTTTCAGATGATCTGGCGTTAATCCAGACAGTGGACTTTTTTACACCTATTGTAGATGATCCTTACTGGTTTGGTCAAATTGCTGCTGCCAATGCTCTTAGTGATGTTTATGCTATGGGTGGAACACCTAAAACAGCCATGAACCTGGTCGGCTTTCCGATCAAGACCATGGATATAGATGTTCTGCGTCAAATAATCCAGGGCGGCCTTGATAAGCTTACGGAAGCAGGTACAGTACTTGTTGGCGGTCACAGTATTGAGGATAAGGAATTAAAATACGGCTTATCAGTCATGGGATTTGTGCATCCCAAGCGGGTGCTTACAAAGAATAATCTGAAAGCAGGAGACTGTTTGATTCTGACAAAGCCTCTTGGTACAGGCATTATAAATACTGCCATAAAAGGTGGACTTGCATCCAACGAACTTATTGATACTGTAACCCGGCTTATGGCAACTTTAAACCGCGATGCCGCAGAAGTTATGATGGAGTTTCCGGTTCATGCCTGTACGGATATTACCGGTTTCGGGCTTCTTGGACATATGGCTGAGATGGTGATTGGCTCGGGCCTGGGTATTCATATCCAGGCAAACAGTGTGCCGGTCTTAAAAGAAGCATTAGAATATGCCGCTATGGGAATGATACCTGGCGGAATGCATAAAAACCGGAAGTTCCGGGAGCATATAGTAGATATTTCATCTTCTGTGGATATTTTGCTTCAGGATGTTTTTTTTGATCCTCAGACATCCGGCGGTTTACTGATCTGTGTTGCTGCTGATAGCGCCAAAGAGCTTCTTGATCGGTTGCAAGAAAAAGGGATCTTACAAGCTGCCATGATCGGAGAAGTTACAACGGAACCTGGAGAAAAAATTAAAATTACATGAAGAAATTGTGAGGGAGAATCAATGAAAAAAGAAATAGATGCCCGCGGCCTTTCCTGCCCGGCACCGGTACTTCAAACCAAAGCCGCTATAGAAACCGAAGGTGTAAAAGAAATTGAGGTTATGGTTGATAATGAAGCAGCCAGTCAGAATGTAAGCAGATTTTTGGAAAATCAGGGTTTTAAAACCTTTGTTAAGCAAAAAGATACGGATTTTATTGTAGCCGGAACCAGTGAAGAACAAAAGTTGCCGAAAAAAGAAAAACAATCCGGGAGCAGTGAAAAAAAAATAATGGTTATGGTGGCAACAGACAGAATGGGTTATGGAGATGACGAACTTGGTAAAAAACTTGTTGTAAATTTTATCAAGACCTTAAAAGAGATGGGTAAAGAGCTTTGGAGGCTTGTATTTGTAAACAATGGAGTAAAACTGACTATAGATGGATCAGCTGCTCTTAACGCATTAAAAGAGCTGGAAGAAAGCGGCATTACTATACTTGTGTGTGGGACATGTCTTGATCATTTCAAGCTGCTTGAAAAAAAGAAAGTTGGTGAGACTACCAACATGCTTGATATAGTTACAGCTATGCAATTAGCAGATAAGGTGATTAATATTTGATGGACTTGTGAAAAGACCGGTCAAAAATAATACCAGATTGTGTTGTAATTATCCGGATCTTCGCCAACATCTTCAAGCCTGCAAAGATAGTCAAGAATAGGTACATCCTGTCCTATGTAAGTTGAAAGTGTTTTTGTAATATTTTTTTCCCATGGATGAAACTGATAAAGGCGTGAGCCGTCCGGCAGTATGGAAAGAAGATCGCGATGCTGAACAGCCCTAAGGTAGTTCTTGCCCATGCCAGGCACATTATAAACTGCTTCATCCGTTCGGACCAGGCCCGGAAATAAACGTGTCTCTTCTTTTTGTTCCTGAAGCAGGCGTGCTATCGGCACCCTGTATTCAATAGTTTCTTCCTTGCCCTTGGTGTTGAAAGTATAATATGGTTCTATGCCACAATTGGTAAGAGTTTTTCTTAAAAATGCTGCTTCAAAACGCCTTGAAACATAAAATGTATATACTAGCTGGTTAAAAACCGGGATACCCCTGGTTTTTAGTTTTTCAATTGCTGCAAGTGTTTCAGGAGTAAGCTCATATGCGTGCTGTACATGAGTAACAACGGCAACTTGCCTTTTTCCTGGAATCCGGTATTTGGCCAGAATATCCGCAAGTGTTTCTGTTAGCCGCATGGGAGCTGTTACCAATGTTCTGGTGCCTATACGAATGCGTTCAACTGAAGGTATGTCAGCTATCAATGAAATTATACGGTCTATATCATAATCATTCATTCCAAAAGGATCACCGCCGGTAATCAGAACTTCTTGGATGGCCGGATGTGCTTTAATCCATGATACTGCTTCCATAATTTTTTGATCCGATGCCAAAGCACCAGGCATCATTGCATCTTCGATTTCCCAGTTTCTCTGGCAATAAACACAGATTTGAGGGCATGTATTAAAAGGTTTAAAAATGCAGATTTCCGGATATCTGCGGGTTATAAGATCTATAGGAGATGTATCACTTTCACACATAAAATCAAAGCAGGATTTATCTTTATCATCTCTTAATGCAAGCTGTTCTATATATGTTGAAGGTGGAATAACCTGGGCTCTGATAGAGCGGTCTCTTCCCGAATCAGGATCATCATCCATAAGAGAAAGATAATAGGGAGTAATTCCAAAAGGTATTTTATTTTTTCTTACTTTTTCAATAGCAGCAGCTTCATCCGGAGTCAGATTTAACAGATTTTTAATCTGATTAACATCACGTAAAACATTTTGAAACTGCCAGCGCCAGTCAAACCAGTTTTCAGGTGTTGCTCCGAGTTTTTGAAGAATATGTTTTTTGCGCATACTGCGACGATTGACTGAATCTTCGTTTAAGCCATCCGTGTATTTACTTGTTTGTCTGTACATTTCCACAGAAAGAGCATCCAGTTGGTCGCTTCGCTCAAGAGCAGCTTCCCGTCCTTCTAAACAGCTGGGTTCCAGATAAGAATCTGCAAAAAGCGGATTAGGGCCTTTTCCTTGTAAACCTAAAAACAGATAAAGTATTTCAGCATAAAATGCCGGAGAAAGATCAGGTCGCGGAACTTTATGGGCTATATCATAAATTGCCTGGGATATGGAGAATTGCGCTTTATCTTCCGACTGACGGATAAATGCCCTGTTGATGGCTCGGGCACAATCCCTGACGCGAATAATTCTGTTTTCGCTTGATAAATCATCATCATCAAACATTTCATAATGCATGGTATGAACATAATCGGCAATTTCAAGCCTGAATTCATCAAGTGTTGCGGCCTTTTTTGCAATTTCAAAAGGTTGTGGTATTTCCGACAACAGATATTCAGGGCAATATTTACTGATATCAATCATTTTTGTATCCTTAAAATATTTTATAATACCTTAATATTGTAAATAGCATATTCTGTGTTAAGATATACTTGTATGATACGATAATGTCAAGAAAGAGAAAGCTTTATATAACATTGGTCATCAATTATTAATATGCTTATCTTAAAGGAAAAACATGGATTACGAAAAGCAGAAGTTAAATGCAATTCTTGATAATCTGGAAGACGGAATTTATGTAATTGCCCAGGATTTTACAATAGAGTTTATGAATCTAAGCATGGTTCGTATGTTTGGTAATGGTGTAGGCAAAAAATGTTATAAGATAATTAATGACAGTAATGATATCTGCCCATGGTGCACTGTGAAAGGTCAAGACCGAACTTTAAACGAAGAAGAGTTTCGGCAGGAGCTTTATATTCCAAAAATTGATAAAACTTTTATGGTAAAGAAAATATCATTGAAAAATTCAGATTGTACGTTTTCAAGCGTGTTTATCTATCGGGATATTACTTACCGTAAACAGCATGAAGCCATATTAAAAGCATCCGTTGAAGACTATCGTAATTTGTTTGAGCATGTAGGAGTTGGTGTATATATCAGCACAAAGGATGGTAAGTTTATGGATGCAAATCAGGGTATACTCGATATGCTGGGATATTCAGGCAAAGAAGAATTCTTAAAAATTAATATCATTACTGATCTTTATACTCACCCTGATGATAGGCGAGAGTTTCAGAAAATGATAGAAAGAGATGGGCGTGTTATAGATTATGAGGCAATTTTTAAGCGAAAAGATAAAAGCTCCATTCCGGTTTTGATGACAAGCCATGTCAGGTATGACCTTAATGGTAATATCGTAGGGTATGAGGGAATAGTTGTTGATCAATCCCACCGGTTTGAGATGGAAAGAAGACTTAAAGAAGCATGGGATTTTATGAACAAGATTATTCAGAATTCACCTGATGCAATAATAGCTGCCGATATTAAGGGCAATATTATTATATGGAATCGGGCAGCAGAAGACATGCTTGGATATCCGGCCAGCGAAGTAATAGGTAAAATGAATATAAGTAAAATTTATCCTGAAGACATGGCACATAAAATCATGAAGATGATACGCAGCCCTGAACATGGCGGTGTCGGAATGTTCCGTTCTCAACCCGTGCATTATGTACGTAAGGATGGAAAGACTATTGAAGGCAATTTGTCTGCTGCCATGATTTATGATGATAATGGTAATGAGGCTACAACTGTAGGATCATTTGTTGATATTACCGAACGGATTGAGATGGAGCACACGCTAAGAGATACACGCGAACAACTCTTGCAGTCGGAAAAGCTGGCTGCAATGGGACGCCTTACATCACAGATAGCACATGAGCTTAATAATCCTCTTTATGGAATTATGAATACACTTGAATTGTTAAAAACGGAAATTTCGCCTGAAAATAAAAGGCGAAAATTGCTGGAAATGTCACTTTCGGAAATTGTCCGGCTTGCAGAAATGCTTCGCAAAATGCTGTCTTTTTCCAAGCCCGAGTATGAGGAAAAGAAACCTGTGGATGTAAATGTTATAATAGATGAAATAATGATGCTTTATGAGAAACAATTCCAGGAAAACAGCATAAAAATAAAGACGGAATTCGATAATAAAATAAATAAAGTAATAGCATCAACTAACCAGTTACGTCAGGTTTTTTTAAACATGGTTTCAAATGCAAAGGATGCAATGGTAGATGGTGGTACATTTACAGTTAAGACTTTTGAGTCAAATGGATTTGTTAACATACAGTTTGCAGATACAGGTGGCGGAATATTGGAAGAAAATATGGATAAAATTTTTGACAGTTTTTTTACTACAAAGCCCAGCGTAAAAGGGGTCGGGCTTGGGTTATCCGTCTGCTATGGGTTTATACAGGATCATGGCGGTGACATAAAGGTAAAAAGCGCCCCCGGCGAAGGAGCACAGTTTACAATTTTGCTGCCTGTAAAACAGGGCTAAGATGAGCCATATAAACTATAATAACTAAAATAAATATAATATAGGAACATTGCAAGTATCAAGCCGGTTACTTGCAATCAATTATTAGTATAAAATACAATATATTATATATATTTATAATTTTTTTATAAAAATTTCTTGACAAAGATATAATTCTGCAATTAATATAATAATCAAAAAGCTCTAATTCGACCTTCTTCACTCCATTTCAGCAGAGTATTCCAAGGGGCAAAAAGCTCGCAAAAAAAGGAGTCCCTATATGGATGACATATTCACAGTATATCAAGCTGGCAAGTATTGCAGAGTATCATCTAAAACCATTATAAACTGGATCGATGCAGGATATTTCAAGGCTTATAAAACTCCGGGAGGACATCGCCGTATCAGCATAAATGACCTTGAAACATTTATGCTAAAACAAGGAATTCCGATTCCTGAAAAAGAGACAAAAGATAGCCGCAAAAGAATTCTTGTGGTTGATGATGATCCCATAATTGTTGAATCAATTGTGCAATCGCTGGAAGAAGATGAAAATGACTATGAGGTTATCTCTGCATCTGACGGATTTGAGGCAGGTCTCCAGGTCAATCATTTTAAGCCTCATCTCTTAATTCTTGATATCATGATGCCTGATATCAAGGGAAATGAGGTATGCAAAATGATAAAGAGTAATGATGAAACTAAAAATACCAAAATTATAGTTTTGTCAGCATATCTTGATGAAGAAAAATTTAATCAGATGAAAAAATACGGTGCCGATGTCTGCTTTTCCAAACCTTTTCCTCTTGCTCAATTAAAAACCGAAGTAGCGCGATTGCTTGGATCGTAAGAATATAGTGTAGTATTCTTAATGCCAGGGAGGTGCGAATGAAGCTTAAAGAAGCTCTCCAGCGAAAAGATTTTGTTGTGACTTCTGAATTTCAGTCCCCTATGGATAAGGATCCGAATGAGCTTATCGAAAGCCTGAAGCTTGTCAGAGGCCGCGTAGATGGCGTATCACTGTCAGAGATTGATTTTGAAGGTGTTGCCGTTGATAGCATTAATGCTTGTGATGTCCTCAAACACAATCGTTTTGAACCCATATATCAAACTACTACCAGAAATAAGGATCGACTTCAGCTTCAACAAGACCTTCTGCATGCGCATGAATCCTGTATAGATAATCTGTTGGTATTTACTGAAGATTACCGTATTACCGGCGACAGTCTTAATGAAATGATGTTTTTCCATGTGGATGCCGGTAAGTTGCAATCCGTTCTTGAACATCTGCGAAAGGGCCAAACATTAGAAGGAAAAGAACTATCTGCTAGTGCGGAATTTTTTATGGGATCAGGTGTTGAGTCGGGTTGGGGTAAAAATGTTCCCGATCTTGAAATGAAGGAAATGGAAGAAATGATTCAAATCGGAACGGGTTATTTTCTAACTACGCCGGTATTTGATCTTGATCGTTTTGAGAAATTTCTGGGTCGTACGAATACCTTCGGGATTCCGGTAATTGCAGAAGTAATGATAATACGAACTGCAGGAATGGCTAAGTTTTTAAACCGTCATATGAAACCAGGATTGGTGCCTGAATGGATGATAAGAAAACTTTCCGAAGCAGCGGATAAAGAACAAGCAAGCATAGAATTGTTTTCGGATACTATTAAAGGCTTAAAGCAGCTTTGCCAGGGTGTTCATATTATTACAATAGGTGGTGAAGATAAGTTGAGGAAATATTTTGATGCTGCCGGCTTAAAATAAATACTTCTTTATTTTGCCCAAAGGAGCTGATCGTGGAAAATATTTTGTTCAATATCAATGATCAAAAGATTACATGTAATCCCGGAACCTCCATTCTGACAGCTGCAACCCAAAATGGCATTTATATTCCCACACTGTGTTTTCATCCGGAGCTTAAACCATATGGGGCCTGCCGGATATGTCTTGTTGAAGATAAAAAATCCGGCCGTTTAATGGCTTCATGTGTAACTCCTGCCGTGCCGGACCTGGAAGTATTAACCGATACCCCCCGTATTTTAAATCATCGCCGCAATATTGTGCGTCTTATGATGGCAGAGCATCCTGAATCATGTATTGTCTGTAGTAAGGGTAATCGCTGTGAGCTTAGAATAATTGCAGCTAAATTAGGTGTGGCAGAGCATGGCCTTTACAAGATGCCGAATTACAAACCTTTTGAGCAGATCAATCCTTTCATAACAAGGGATTTAAGCAAATGCATTCTTTGCGGCAAATGCATCCGTGCGGATCACGAACTCGTAGTCACAGGAGCTATTGACTATAACAACCGGGGATTTAGATCAAGACCCGCAACGGTTCATGAAAATTTTTTAGAAAATTCCAATTGCACATTCTGCGGTACATGTGTTTCTGTATGTCCTACCGGTGCATTGGCACCAAAATACTTTCAACATGCAGGCACGCCCGAAAGAGAAAATGATTCCATCTGCGGATTCTGCGGAGCAGGATGCTCTCTTACCATCGGAGTATCCGGTGGCCGAATAGTAGAAATTAATCCGTCGCATTATAAGAGTACGGTTAATGGTGTGACTCTTTGTGTGAGAGGGCATTTCTCAAACGATTATATCAACTCACCTGACAGACTTACTCACCCCATGATCAGACAGAAAGATGAAGATTTAAAAGATGTGCAGGTAAAGGTTTCCTGGGACAATGCAATGGAAACTGTTGCTTCAAAGCTTTCCGAAATCAAGAGAAAACACGGCCCGCAAAGCATCGCATTTATTGGATCATCAAAATGTTCCAATGAGGAAAATTATTTATTCCAGAAAATCGCCCGTGTAATTTTTCAAACCTCTAACGTGATAAACGGCTGTTATGTACCGGGACAAATACTTTTATCATATATTGAAAAAAAGACATATGGGACATGCCGCGTTACACCGTTGTCTGATTTAAAAAATGCCCATGTTATTTTTGCAGTAAATGTTGATTGCGATCATACGGTGCCGGTTGCAGGTTATCATCTCAAAAGAGCTGCCGGAAACGGATCATTTATGATTGTTATGGATTCAGAGCCTACCGATCTTTCTACCTTGGCCAAACAATGGATTTGCCCTTTACCGCCTGAACACTTGGAAGCATCAAGTGCTGATTTGATAAATGTAATATCTAAAATAATAATAAAAGAGAAAGCTTATGATAAGGATTTTGTTGGCTGTTATGCTGAAGGACTCGACTCGTTTGCTAAAAGCCTGAATGCATTGGATGAGAACAAAATTTTAAGTCAAAACGGGATAAAATATCAGGAATTGGAAAAAGCGGCAGATTCGATTAAAGGCAAAAATATCGCTTTTGTTATCGGGCCTGATATTTTGCATACTCCGGAAGGCATGAGAACTGTTGATGCTTTGTATAATCTGGGACTTCTTGCCGGAAGTATTGGTAAGAAAGGATGCGGTTTTTATATTCCGGTTGCAGAAAATAATCAGGTAGGTGCTTTTGATATGGGTGCTGTTCCGGATTTTCTTCCCGGACGACGCTTTATTGGCATTGATGAAAACAGGGAAATATTTGAAAACAAGTGGCAAGTAAAACTGCCTTTAGAACCAGGGCTTGATATGGCAGGCTTTATCGAAGCGGCTGAGAGCGGACAACTAAAAGCCGCATATATTATGGGGGAAAACCTTATAAGAGCACTTCCCCAGCCAAAAAGGGTAGAAGCTGCTCTTGGAAAATTAGAATTTATAGTTGTCCAGGACATATTAAACAATCGCTTAGCAAAACTTGCCGATGTAATCCTTCCGGCGGCTTTATTTGCTGAAAAAAGCGGATCATTTACCAATATGGAAGGTCGTATCCAGACATTTGCGCCAGCAGTATCACCACCGGGTGAGTCAAAGGCGGATTGGCAGATTCTTTCCCTTTTGGCAAAAAAAATGGGATATTCTGAGCAATACGAGACAATAGAAAAAATAAGACAGGAAATCAGGCGGGTTATTCCCATGTATGAAGGGCTTGGAAATCATCGCCAGGACTGGATTAGAAATAATGATTCCAAAACACCATTTAATGGAAACGGACATCGATTTATATTTTCTCCTGTTACACCAAAGAGTACTTTGCCAATAGATGAGAATTATCCTTTAACAGCCCGAATCGGTTCTTTGCGCTTTCATTTGGGAAGTGGAACAAGAACATCTCGTTCAAAAAGAATCAGTTTATATGATAAAAAGGGTGAAATCGAGATTTCAGTATCCGATTGTCGCAAGCTTGAGTTAGATGATGATAAAAGAATCAGAGTGAAATCAGCATACGGTTCAATTGAAAGAGAATTCAGGATAAATACTTCTCTTCCTGCCGGGCATATTTTCATTCCAATGGCAGTAAATAATAATGATGTAATGAATATTGTTGCTCTTGAAGAAATAAATCAGGCGGACAGGTGTGGTGTGAATCTCTGCCGGGTTAAAATAGAAAAAGTATAAAAAGGATTCAGGGAGTCAAGGGTTCAAGTGAGAAATTAATATAAACTATTAACCTTAAAAGAAACAAGAGGTATTGGGGATCTTGAAAGAACATAAGGCAAACCAGTTAAGATTATTAACATTTAAACACTTGAACCCTTGACCCCTCGAATCCTTTGCCCCTTTATTCTAATTGTTTTTAAGGAGTAAGACAAAAAATGGAACCTGAACCGATTAACTGGAGTAGTATTGCAGATATTATTAAAAAGCATCAGGATGAAAAATGGGGTCTTATTCCTTTGCTTCAGGAAATACAGGAAACTGTAGGATATATTCCTCCTGAGGCTGTTGAACCGATAGCCCAGGCACTTAAGTTGTCTCCGTCTCATGTCCAGGGCGTTATAACATTTTATTCCGGATTAGCAACGGAACCTAAGGGAAAATGTGTGCTCAAAGTTTGTCGTGGTACGGCCTGCCACGTAAAGGGTGGTAAAAGTGTTCTTAACATGATTAAAAAAGAGCTTAACCTTGAAGAAGGCAAAACAAGCCAGGATTATAAGTTTACATTAGAAACAGTAGCTTGTCTCGGAGCATGTTTTTTGGCACCAACACTGATGGCAAACCGGGATTATTATGGCAAGCTATCTCCTAAAAAAATTACAAGTATACTGGATCAGTACGGAAAACTTAAGGGAGACGATTAAATATTATGGACAAAAGCAAATCCGGATTCCAATCCATAAAACAGCTTGAATCGTTTCGAAATAAAATTCTGGCTGATACAGCTAAAAAGAAAACCGAAATCCATGTATGCATGACCGGTTGCCGGGCATACGGTGCAGCAGATGTATTTAAGTCCTTGCAGGAAGAGGTATTAAAACAAGGTCTTTTTTCCGATGTGGAAGTAAGAGCAACAGGTTGCCATGGATTTTGCGCCAAGGCTCCATTAATTGCTATTGAACCTTTAGGGATTGTATATCAGGAAGTAGATCCTGAAGACGCAACACAAATAGTAAGTGAGACTATAAAGAATAAGAAATTAATTGAGCGGTTGGCATATCATGATCCTAAAACATTAAAACCGGTTTTCTATCGCAAAGAGATTCCTTTCTACAAGAAACAGGAAAAGCGAGTTTTGGGCAAATGCGGGCGGATAGATCCGACAAAAATAGAGCATTATATTGCAGCAGGTGGATACCAGGCACTTGCCAAAGCGCTTTTAAAAATGACAGAAGAAGAAGTTATAGAAGAAGTACTTGCATCAAAATTACGGGGCAGGGGAGGGGCCGGTTTCCCAACCGGCGTAAAATGGCAACTTGCCCGCCGTGCTTTAGGCAAGCCGAAATATATTATTTGCAATGCAGATGAAGGAGATCCCGGTGCATTCATGGATCGGGCTATTCTTGAAGGTGATCCGCACACAGTGATAGAAGGCATGATTATCGGAGCTTATGCCATAGGTGCCGAATATGGGTATATATATGTAAGAGAAGAATACCCCATAGCCGTAAACAATCTTACAATTGCCATTGCACAGGCGCAAGAATTGGGCCTTCTGGGAGAAAATATTTTAGGTACCGGGTTGAATTTAAAAATAGGCTTAAAGAAAGGCGCCGGCGCATTTGTCTGTGGAGAAGAAACAGCACTTATGGCATCTGTTGAAAGCAAGCGTGGTATGCCGTCGCCGCGCCCACCATTTCCGGCGCAGGCCGGGCTTGATGCCAAGCCTACAAATATAAATAATGTCGAAACTTTAGCCAATATTGCGCTTATTATAAATAATGGTCGGGATTGGTACGGTCAATTCGGTACAGAAAAAAGCAAAGGCACCAAGATATTTTCACTTGCCGGCAAAGTGAATAATACCGGGCTTGTGGAAGTGCCGATAGGGATCAGCATAAAAGATGTAATATTTGATATCGGTGGCGGAATTCCCAAAGGCAGAAAATTCAAGGCCGTTCAGATGGGTGGCCCATCAGGCGGATGTGTGCCCCAGCAACATATTAATATGCCAATTGATTACGAAACCATTCAGAAGCTTGGGGCTATTATGGGATCAGGCGGAATGGTAGTAATGGATGAAAACAACTGCATGGTTGAAATTGCACGGTTCTTCTTAAGCTTTACACAATCTGAATCGTGTGGCAAATGTGCCCCGTGCCGGCTTGGTACAACTCAGATGTTGGAAATTCTTACAAGGATCACTCAGGGACACGGAAGCATTGAAGATATAGAAAGAATAAAAACTATCGGCGCAACGGTAGCAGAAACTTCTCTTTGCGGACTGGGCCAGACCTGCGCCAAACCGGCATTGTCAACATTAAAATATTTTCTTAAAGAATACGAAGATCATATTCATGAAAAGCGTTGTGCGGGAGCAGTATGTGATAACATGGTGATTTCCGCATGCCAGCATGCCTGTCCGGCCGGAATAGATGTGCCAAACTATGTAGCTGCTGCCGCTCTTGGTAAATACGAGCAGGCAGTCGATATTATCCGGGAAAGAAATCCCTTTCCCGCAGTTTGCGGCAGAATTTGCATACATCCCTGTGAATATAAATGCCGCAGAGGTGAACTTGATGATCCGGTTGCAATAAGATCTATCAAGAGATTTGTTGCAGACTGGTATTTTGGAAACATAGGAAGAAGAAAGGATAAGTTTCCGGTTAACCATTCTCCAAAAATAGCTATAGTTGGTGCAGGGCCGGCAGGCCTCACTTGTGCGTATTTTCTTGCAAAAAAGGGATACCTCACCACTGTATTTGAAAGTCAGCCCGCAGGCGGCGGAATGCTTGGAATTACCGTTCCGGAATTTCGTCTTCCACGTAAAATAATAGAAGAAGAAATAGATTATATTATAAGCTGTGGTGTTGATATTTTATATAACGCACCAATTGACGCAAATCATACGGTAAATGATCTTTTGGATGAAGGATTTGCTGCCGTATTTATTGCAGCAGGCGCACAGGCCAGTATGAGGGCAGGTATCCTAGGTGAAGATGATAACCCGGACGGATTGTTTTACGGTTTAAAATTTCTTACTGATATAAGACTGGACAATAAACCTGATCTTAAGGGTAGTGTAATTGTTATTGGCGGAGGCAATGTAGCAATTGATGTTGCGAGGTCATCATTAAGGCTTGGCGCAGATAATGTTAAGATTTTATACAGGCGGTCAATTGAAGAAATGCCTGCCTGGGAAAAAGATATCAAAGAAGCAATAGAAGAAGGTGTGGATATACTTCCTTTTTGGTTGCCTAAACGAATTCTCCATAAGGACGGCAAAGTAACGGGTATGGAATTTGTAGGTAGTGAAACTGTTTATGATGATAGCGGCAAATCTACTCTTGTCACTGATGAAAATAATACTCTGGCATTGGAAGCTGATACAGTCATCATATCAATCGGTCAGGCACCGGATGTTTCGTTTTTATCCAAAGACAGCCAGATAGAGCGCTCTCTCTGGGGCAGCCTGCAGGTTAGTGAAAACACACTTTCTACAAATATAGCAGGTGTTTTTGCGGGTGGTGATTTTACTACAGGCCCCAGTACCGTAATTCAGGCAATTGCTTCCGGCAGGCGGGCTGCCATATCTATTGATAAATATCTTCAGGGTGAAAAAAGCAGAATACAGATTATGGATGAAAAAACTGCCATGCATGAAGAAACAGGACTTGCACTAGAAGATGAATCAACTGAAGAAAAGCGTAGAGTGGAAGTGGAATTGGAAGATCCGGGAAACAGGATAAAAGATTTCAGGGAAGTGGAGAAAGGACTTTCTGAACAGGAAGTGCACTTTGAAGCAAGAAGGTGCCTTAGATGCGATCTGGAAAAGGAGAATAATCAGTTATGATCCGATCTATTACCCAACAAAAGCCAATGGAAGAAATTGAAAGCCTTCTTTACGGGATAAACAGAGTATTTATAATCGGCTGCGGAACTTGCGTTACCCTTACTCAAACCGGCGGTATATTTCAGGTGGAAGCTATGAAGAAATCCTTGTCGGAGAAAGGCAAGGTAGTAACAGGTACCACGGTTGTTCCGGTGGCTTGTGATAATCTGACTGCAGATATTTTAAGAGAATTTGAGGCTCAGTTGAAACAGGCTGACGGGCTGCTTATCATGACATGTGCGTTCGGTGTTCAAACCATAGCATGTCAGATTAAAAAGTTAGCCGTTCCGGCGCTAAATACTCTTTTTATCGGCAAGGAAACAGGCGCCGGCGAATATAATGAAGTCTGCACACAATGCGGCACATGCGTCATAGGAGAAACCGGCGGAATATGTCCTGTAACTGCCTGTCACAAAGGTTTGGTAAACGGTCCCTGCGGTGGTACAAATAACGGGAAATGTGAAATAGATTCCAACAAAGACTGTGCATGGACTTTAATTTATAATCGATTAAAAGAACTTGAACGCCTTGATGTTATGCGGGTTTACAAAAAACCTCGAAATCATCTTGGTGAACCCAGTCCTGGAAAATATCAAATTCCGGTTTGATGCTATATGCTTTCAGATAATGAAAGGAAATAATTTATGCCGTCAGCATTTAAAAAAGCCCTGGATTCCGGTAGATTTGTTGTGACTTGTGAAGTCGCTCCGGCCAAAGGTACGAACCTTGATAAAATGACCCACCATATTGAATTGCTGAAAGATAAGGTGGATGCCATGAATGTAACCGATCATCAGAGTTCTGTTATGCGATATCCTTCTTTAGGCGGTGCTCTTTTAGTAAAAGAACTTGGTGGCGAGCCAATTCTTCAGATGACCTGCCGGGACCGCAACCGGCTGGCACTGCAAGCTGATCTTTTGTTTGCGTCCAGTCGTGGCATTAACAATGTTTTATGCCTTACAGGCGATTCGGTTATGCTGGGAGATCACAAGGAAGCAAAAGGCGTTTTTGATCTTGATTCAAGCCAGCTCGTTTCTGCCATAAGAAACCTTGAAACGGGAAAAGACATGGCGGGAAATGAACTCGACGGAGGAGTAAGTTTTTGCGCAGGTGCTATTGTAACGCCTGAGGCCAAACCTTTAGAGCCGCAGTTGATAAAGTTTGAGAAAAAGATCGAAGCAGGTGCTGAATTTATACAGACGCAAGCAGTATATGATCTTGATAATTTCAAAAATTTTATGGATTACGCAAAGCAGTTTCCGGTTAAAATACTTGCCGGTATTATACTTTTAACTTCCGCTCCTATGGCCCGTTTTATGAATAAAAACGTTGCGGGCGTTTTTGTCCCTTCCAATCTGATAGATGAAATGGCTTCAGCTCCAAAAGGCGGAGCATTAGCCAAGGGAATTGAGATTGCAGGGCGTATGATAAGAAAGATAAAGGAAGAAAAAATATGTGATGGTGTTCATATAATGGCAATAGGTAAAGAAGAAAAGGTTGTAGATATAATGGTCGAAGCCGGGCTGCTTTGAGTAACTTTATTTCGGTGAAGAGTCCGAGAAAATTAGAAAAAGAGCCCATGCTCCTAAAATTGCTCCATGGAATATATTGTATAAGATTTATCGTATATTATTCACATCAAAAGGAAACCACCGTCAACGGATACAATACTTCCGGTCATATAATCAGCCATACCGCTTGACAAAAAGCATACAACCTTTGCTATATCATCGGCACTTCCCCAGCGACCCAATACAGAACGTGGTGGTGGTACAGCGTCTTTAGGAAGATTCAATATCTTTATCATTTCTGCTGCAACAGCCGCACTGCTTTCTGTAGGAACACCACCTGGTGCAACTGCATTAACCGTGATCTGAAACTGCCCGAGTTCCTTGGCCAAAGACTTGGTGAACGAGATAACGCCTCCTTTGGATGAATCATAATGTGACATCATTCCGGTTGGTACTATTGCTCCGGCTGAAGCAAGGTTGATGATTTTACCGCCACGGCCTGCGTTAATCATTTCCTTAGCTGCGGCTTGTGCGCAAAGAAAAGTACCTTTTAGATTAATAGATAGTACTTTGTCCCATTGATCTTCTGACATATTGACGGCCGGAGATGGCGGATAGATGCCTGCATTATTTACAAGAATATCTATCCCGCCAAATGTAGATACAGCAGATTTTATGAGTTGTTCAGTGTCATTAGCATTGCTGACATCGGTTTTAACAGCTTTGGCTTTGCCACCTGTTTCAGCAATCTTTACTGCGGTTTTATTTGCGGCTTCGATATTGATATCAGCAATCAACACGGATGCTCCAACCTCGGCAAGGCGCATAGATATTGATTCTCCGATTCCTAATGCACCGCCTGTTACAATTGCTACTTTACCTTCTAAATTCATTAATTGTGCAATACTTTCCATTTTATTCTCCTTCATTATATTAAAAAGCGAAATGATTATGTGTTGAGATTTAATTATTTAGATAATTTTAAAAAGTTACTTACTGAGAAAAAAACAACATCCATTTTGGTAGTAGGCATATATAGACGCAGGTCAGACCTTGGATAACTGCATACAGCTGTGGCATGATGAGTTTTCTCGTCAATAAAAAGAAGAGCATCCCATTGGCCTGTATTATTTTTACCTCCTGGAGATTCACTGTAGTGAGCGAAAGAGGCGCACCATGTCCGAAAATTGCCAGATCTTTCATATACTTCCTTGTACCATATGGTATAGGTATCTTGATCCACATAAAGTGTATGTAACCCCCAACTATAATATGGATCTTTAGGCCGTTGTTCTATAACCCAGACCTTTCTTGGAGCATAAGTAATAGTATTCGGAGCCGGTGCCCACGACACGCCTGTCCATCCTGGGGTTTCATAGTTTAATGTAAGGCGCTTGTTTGAGGGATATTTTGTTGTAATACTTCCATCAGGCATATCTTCTACCGGAATCATTTTCGGACTGGTAAAACCAACGAGAATTGTCTTTTCACCGACGCAATTCCATATCATCGAATCATTTCTTCCGTTCCACAAATAAGTATTATCAAGCCATGAATCAGAGCCCATAAAAGGGTCTGACCTCGTAGTTGAGCCGGTTTGGCGAATCCTGCGAATAGCAGGAACATAGGCATAACTTGTGTCTGGCTTTGATCCTATATAGGTGTAAGCCAATGTATTAGTTCCTTTCATACTCATCGGTTCCAACATTCTTTGAAACTCATACATTAGAGCATTATCAGGATTATTTATTTCCTGACCGGGCGGACGGCCCATTGTATATAATAAGTACGTAGTAGCAAGCACATAACGTTCTTCACCCTCCCTGGTTATCCATATAAGTTGACCACTCTCAATTAGAGCCATGAAACGGAATCTTTGAAAATAAAAATTCCACATAATCTTAACTCCAGCCATGGGATCTTTTTGATCAATATCAGGAAATGGACAGCCGTAAACATTGTTCTTAGGCCAAAATTTTGTCTTTTTATCTATTAAATCTCCTTCTTGATTTACATCAAATTTACCGGCATTTTTATTACTCGCGGAAATAAAGCTATCTTGAAACTTGTAATTAAAGTTCACCTTTCCAGGTGTAATAACAAAGTCTCCCTTTTTAACCGCTCGAAATAAAGCAGGAATCAAAATATCTTCATATCGGCTACAGTTGGTTTTGTCGATTATTTTGGGTAAAACAATAGCCTGTAAGGTATTAACACACAAAAGAAGAATAAATAATAAACAAAATGACAATCCAAAATACTTTAAATAATTATATCTATTCATTTTTACCTATCCACGAAATAAATATCGGCGGAGGATGATATGCTATTTCAGTCTCTTGCAACCTGAAAGGGAAGGATAAAGAGCTGCTTGTGACTGACGATAGCATATCGCTCCACCGTTAGGCCTTGCCTGACAGGCCTCACAGTAAACTGTATAAGTATATATTACAAAATTCTGCCGATATTGTACCCATCATAAATTGCATCAATAGCTTTGCGGGGAGTTAAACAATCACCAATAGCATACAATTCTTTTACTTTGCCTTTTAAATCATAGTAAATTTGATTGTTTGCCTGATTTCCCATAGATAGAACCACGGTATCAACATCTTCCATTGTTCTTTCCGAAAAGGCGAAGATATCCAGTACTACTACCGTATTTCCTGCGATTTCTTTTATAACTGTGTTGGGACTAAATACCACACCTCTTGGCCGCATCCTCATATAAAAAGCGGTAAGATCGGTTGTTGTTACAAGTTCCTGACCTACAAACATCAATGGAGTGATAATTTCTACTTTTTTACCCATATCAACCAGATATTCTACCACACTGCAACACTCCCAATGACCTTCACCGCCATCAACAACGAGAACCTTTTCGCCGATTTCAATTTTTTCCAGCAGCACATCATGTACACTAACCACATTATCCTGGTCAGTTCCATGCATAGGAGGAATAAGAGGTGTGGAACCAGTGGCTACTATAACTACATCAGGATTTTCTTTTTCAATCAATTCAGGTGTTGCTTCAGTTCCAAGAATTACTTTAACTCCCAATATCTCCATCTGTTTTGTACGGTATCTGATACAACCTCCGAATTCTTTTCTTGCAGGTATTTTGACTGCGATATTGACTTGCCCCCCCAGTTCATTTTCTTTTTCAAAGAGCACCACTTCATGGCCTCTTAATCTGGCTACTCTGGCTGCTTCCATACCTCCAGGGCCCCCACCAATAACTACAACCTTCTTTTTTGTCTTGGCCGGTTCCATAGGACCGAGCTCTTTTTCACGGCCTGTTTCAGGGTTTTGGAGGCAGGAGATCGGTTTTTGTTTGAAAATTCGTGTAAGACAACCCTGGTTACAGGCAATGCATGACCTGATTTCTTCTATTCTTCCTTCTTTTGCCTTGTTCGGCAACTCAGGATCTGCGATAAGAGCACGCGCCATACCAACCATATCCATAACCCCATCTGCTAAAAGTTTTTCAGCCTGGATAGGGTCATTAATTCTGAATGCAGTCATTATGGGAAGATCAACTGTTTCCTTGAATTGGGCGCATTGACCGGCATAAAGCCCTAAAGGTGTTTGCATGCCGGTTCCGATAGCCATAAAAGCATCATAAAAGGGAGCTGTTATGGAAAGATAATCAATTCCTCCATGATCTTCCAGCTTTTGGGCGATCTGCTTCATTTCATCTATGTTATATCCTCCGGGCACCAGTTCATCACCTGCCATTCTTAAACCCAGTACAAAGTCGCTTCCTGCTGATTCACGGACGGAGTCAATTACTTCAAGAAGGAATCTTAATCTCTTATCCATGTCGCCGCCATATTCATCAGTTCTTTTATTGCTATATGGCGACATGAATTCCTCAATCATATAACCTGAACCACCGTGGAGTTCAACACCATCCAGGCCGGCTTTTTTCGCAAATCCTGCCGATATACCAAATGCCTTCACTACTGTTTTGATATCTTCGATTTCCATTGCTTTAGGCGTATCATGAAATACTACTGAAGGAGCCACAGGAGAAGGCGCCCAGGATGCTTGCCTGGAAATCTCTATATCAGTTTCTCTGCCGCAATGTACAAGCTGGGCAAGAACTTTACAATCTTGTTCATGCACCGCATCAGCAAGCAGTTTTAATCTGGGAACAACTTTTTCATCATATATTTCCTGTATGAATAAAAATTCTCTTGAATTGGGCATAATATTCATCATACCGCAAATGGTCATTCCCAGACCGCCTTTGGCCTTGTTTCTTTGATATTCAATATATCTGTCATCTATCAGATGATTCTGATCCGCAAGCTGTGTTAGATGTGAACTGCTGAAAATCCGGTTTTTTACAGTTATTGATCCGATTTTAAAAGGAGTAAATAAGTATTTGAATTGCACTTCCATTGTCTCTCCTTATAGGGTTTATTATATACTTTTAAAAATCTTCCGGTAATTTAGGATTATTCATTTTAGTAAAGCCAAGAAATACAAACTTTACAGCTACAAAACTCTTAAAAACGGCCCATAAAAGTTGAAGCATTCCCTTATATGTAATTCCGGCTCTGATGTGCCAGCGCACAGGTGAGACCGAATTAATATGTAAAATCAGCATATCGTCCATGACGCCAACTTTATCTACTTCAGCAAACAGCAATGTAGTTCCGAGGCCGGTTGATTTCATACGCATACATGGTTCAGTTTTTTTTGTTTCAGGTTTCTTTGCCTCAGGCTTTTTGGGATCAGCCTTGTTTGTCTCAGCCACTGCATACCTCCTTTATTGTGCTATCATTCCACCATCTACAACCATGGCATGACCGGTGACATAAGAAGCTTTGTCCGAGCATAACCAAACAATTGCCTCGGCTATTTCTTCCGGTTCCCCCATCCGTCCCATAGGACAAATGGCTAATGTTATATCTCTTACCTGTGGATAAAGTTCCAGTGTTTTATCAAAGCCGGGCGTTTCCGTGGAACCGGGACATACTGCGTTTACACGGATTCCGGCTTTTGCATATTCAAGAGCCGCTGCTTTTGTCAGGCCGACTACTCCGTGTTTGCTGGCGACATATGGGCAAACTCCAAAAGATCCAACCAGACCAACGGCTGAGGAAACATTAACAATAGAACCGCCGCCCTGTTTTAACATCTGAAGAATCTCATATTTCATGCAAAGCCAGACGCCTTTCAAATCTACATTAATTGTACGGTCCCAGCTTTCTTCCGAAGTTTCGGCTGTTGGGATGAAATCCGGTATAACCCCGGCGTTATTAACAGCATAATCCAGACGGCCATAGGTTTTTACGGCTTTGTCAATCAGATTTTCAACATCCTTTGTTTTGGAAACATCTCCCTGCACGAATATAGCTTCGCCGCCTTTTTCCTTTATGAGACGGACTACTTCTTCGCCACCTTTAATATTGGAACCGGTATTTACAACAACTTTGGCTCCTTCACGGGCTAAAAGCAAAGCTGCCGCTTTCCCGATACCTCCGGCTCCACCTGTTACAAGAGCGATTTTACCTTCCAGTGATTTCATTTAATTCATACTCCATTTATAGAGATTTGGCGGGGTGTAAAACCCAGCTCATATCACGGCGGGGTGTAAAACCCCGCCCTACGACTATATATGCATCACATTGGGCGGGTTGTGAACCCGCCCCTACATCTCGGCATTTTTATGCTGTCGCCCCCTTGACCCCTTGAATCCTCGAACCCTTCAATTTTACGGCATACTGATTCCACCGTCAACGGAAACGGTTTGTCCGGTCATAAAAGAACTTTCATCAGAAGCTAAGAAGATCGCTATTCCGATATAATCTTCTGGCACCCCAGTCCTTCGCAGAGGTGTCATATTGATTACTGCATCTGTAAGCTCTTGGGAAAGCCCGGTGGATTTCATACCTTCGGTAGGAGTAAGGCCGGGGCAAATGCCGTTGACGTTAATACCTAAGGGGCCCAATTCTACAGCCAGTGTTCTTGTCAGACTTATTACAGCACCTTTTGTGGAGGCATAATCGGAGTTCATTGGAATGCCTATACGGCCCTGACTCGAAGCTATATTTATTATTTTGCCGTATTTTTTTTCAATCATGGTTTTAACTACAGCCTGGGTGCAAAAGTATAATCCCTTCAGGTTAACCTTGACAACCTGATCAAACATATCTTCTTCTCTTAGCCAAAACGGCAGCGAAGGTGTCTGTTTTGCAGCATTGTTTACAAGAACATCAATCTTGCCATAGCGTGATATTATTTCTTCCACCATACGTTTATTATCTTCCATAACGGAAATATCCGAAAGGATCGGCAAAAACTCGCCACCGGAAGATTTAAGCTCTTCAAAGGCCTTATCCAGACGACCTTGATTAGAGCCGGTTATTACTACTTTAGCTCCTTCTTTGGCATATCCGGCAGCCAATGCTTTACCGATACCAGCGCTTCCTCCCGTTACTATTACTACCTTACTTTCTAATCTCATCTTATTTCCCCTTCCATTGAATTAATGTAAGCAGTAATTCCGGTTAAGCTTTAGGCTTTTGTTTGCCTACCATCTCATAATATTCAGCAGCGGCTGTCTTAGGATTCTTATATAATATTATTTGGCAGGGCTCAGGTCCTTTGCCATTATTGCATGTAATAACCGGCCATGGAGCTCCGATCTTTTCTATGGACATCATTGCATGTATTATGGTCAGATGAGTTTGGTATACTGTACAATCATCGCGATACCAGGTTTCAGGGCCTTTTTCTTTGACCCTTGCAAAATTTATCGGTTCCTTATAATACCCGTCTATGATCTGGCGACCGCAGCTTCCGCAAACATGCAATTTCATAATAAACTTTTCATCATCTTCTTCAATTGTAAATTCACAAAGATTGCCATGCATCAACATGCTCCAGTATTGAATGCGAAACTTTGGATCACATTGGATATCTTGTTCCATCCATGGCATCCAATGACTGCCGCCGGCATAACGGTGAGCTTTCTCAAGAGCTTCAAGACCTCCCAGATCGCGATAGATTCTTGATAAAAGAAGAGTAGTCCAGCTATTGTAAAGATCGTGATAATCTCGCCATCCTTTTTCCAGAAACTTAAACAGATCTTTAGCTTCCTTTATCTTACCTGCATCAATTAACACGGACATTTCTTCCTTTGCGGATCTGCTGCATTTATCTGCTTCTTCTATTGTCATACCGAATTTGATAGCCTGCATAATAACTTCAGCTATAGGAGCAGAACCGGCAAGGCCTTCATGTCCGTAATTGCTGTATATAAATTCCTGAAGAAATGCGACCCAGTTCTGGTACATGATATGAAGACCAAAGAAAGCGTCTTCTAATTCACCGTATTTCTGCTTAGCCGCTTCTTTATCTACGCTCTCAAGTACTGTTGCAAATTGTTTTGTAGGCGGAATGCACATAGCTTCCAACTCGGCTTGTGTACACAATCTTTTTTCGCTCATATCTTTTTCTCCTTAATTTATAGCGTTGTCGGCGGCATATGAAATGCCGCCCTATGAGAGATTAAGGTAGGGCGGGGTTTTATACCCCGCCGGTTTTAATTTCCACTCCCTTGAGCTGAACATGGGGAGGGTAAATTATGTCCTCATTCAAGGAAGCAACCCTTTTTCTCTAGCTTGGATTACACAATCCGGGTCACTCCACCATTTTCCCATGCCGAGATCTTCAACAATAGCTGAAGCAGCCACATAACCGCATGCACCAAGTATCATACCACCCGGATAGGTGCTAGCACCATTAACATATAATCCGGGAATCGGAGTTCTGTATGAAGAACAAAGGGGATTCGGTCTGTTGGAACCAAGCTGGAAAGCTGTGTAGGCTCCGTGTTTGAAGCTTCCCCTTTTCATTGTCGCGAATCTTCTTTCCACATCAAGAGGAGATGTGGTTGATGTGTGTACATCCATATAAGCGGATTTGAAATTTGTGGAATAACTTGCCCACATGTCCATAAACTTTTCGGTAATTTCTTTTTCTCTTGCATCCCAGTTGGCAGCATCACCATCAAGATCAAAAGGAGCAAGAGTCTCTAATTTGGCTGTATGATATCCTTTTGGGGCCAGGCCTGGTGAATAAAGACTTAAGGGAGAAGCATGCGCATGAAGTGAAATTTCTCCGTTATCCATTTTTTTGAACCCTGCATTCAGATCCTCAAAATTATCAAGTCCCAAAACACAGGTGAGTGCTTTATTTACATCGGGATTATCTTTTGCAGCCTTATATTCAACCGGTTCTTTTAAGGCAATATTGAAATTAAGCATGCTGTAATATTCCCATTTCCACTCATTGACATAAAAATTAAGATCGTCAGTACAGTTCTCTTCTCCTACAAGCTCCTTAAAAGTCTGTTCGGGATTTAAACTACTAATGATTGTTTTTCCCCAGAATTCTCTGCCGTCTTCCATCTTAACCCCGACAGCCCTGCCGTTTTCCATAATGATTTTTTCAGGAGCCATTCCTTCAACAACGTCTCCACCTGCATGGGTGATTCCAATCAAAGCTCCTATGGCTCTGTGAGTACCTCCCCGGCAGATTCCGCTGTTTAACATCCGGTAAACAAACAGGGGAAACAAAAAGCCCAATCCCGACTCAAATGGAACCCCCCACATGGTTGCCAGATACAGAAGAAGGGTTTTTGTAGGCTCGCCAAAACCAAACTGATCAACGATTTGCAAAAAATTCATTTCCGCCAATTCTCCAAATCGATTTGCTATAGGCATGTTAGCTTTTTCAAACATTGCAAACTGGTCAAGAGCAGGTACTGCGTAAGTATATGTAGCAGGAAATAAAATTTCATCAAAGATGGCCTTCATCTCTTCATGAAGGGCGAGAAAACTTTTTGCATCATCTTTGGAGAATGTGCTTATAGATTGCGCTGTTTTTTCAGGGTCCTGATAAAAAACCAGGGGGCCATCTTTGGTTATCAGGGCTGCCTGAACTTCGGGAGTAACAAATTTGACCCCATCAGCAGCCATATCAAAGTCTTTATAGGCCGGCATCAATTCGCCCATAACCATATATGTTGCATGAGGCTGATAACGAAAACCTCCTGAATTATCGGAAGCTGCGCCGCCGCCCATCTCGCGCCTTTTCTCAATCACCAGTACCTTGGCGCCTGCTTTTATCAGGTATGCAGCAGTAGTTAACCCGTTGGGACCACCGCCGATTATTATAGCATCATATTCTCTTTTATCCATTTCAATTTCTCCTTGCGATAGTCTGTAATTACTAGTCCAATATGCTCGTCTTTTTTAACGGGACGTAAGTCTTGTCGATATATTTTTTCTGAATATATTCAAAAGCTCTGTGAACCCACCAAGGCTGATTTCTTATCCCAAGCTCTTCAGCGATCTGACATGCCGCACGGTATCCGTTTCCGCCGCTGCTCCATGAAGGCCCGACGCTTCCTGCTCCGTAAAGGTTTTTAATAGGAGTTACAACTCCTCCTTTTTCAAAACCTTCTATATCCGCTCTGTTTGCAAAAAACATTTGGTTGGCTGCAGTGCTTCCACCGCTCATACATCCTCTGGTGTAGTGTGGATTAAATCTTGAAAGATCAAGGGGTGTGGTGAACCAATAGTCAAGTATACTATCTGTAAAACCCGGGCAGGCTTTTTCCATGGTTCCAATGTGAGTATCAAATACAGACTTTCTGAAATCCTTGTCATCCCAGATCTCCGGCCCGCCCTTTTCATAGATTGCATAAGGTACTTCTATGCAAACATTTATAACACAATTATCAGATTTGGTTTGTGTTGGATCATCCATATGAGCATAAACATAACTAAGAGGTGTTAATCCTTCTGAAGGAATTCTGCCGCCGACTCTTTCTCCCCATCCCTGCATAAGTTCTCCCAGGGTATTTGGTCCTATCATGCCGGTCAGTGATTGAATAATATCAGGATCATCTTTTTCCGCTTCAAAGCGGGGCCTGTGTTTTAATGCAAAATGTATTTCGACCAGTACTCCGTCATACTTCCAGTTTGTCTTAAGTTTCTGGATTACTTTTCTGTCGAGATGCTCCTCACCCACCATTTCGCAAAATGTGTAACGGGGATTTATATTGGTTACAACCTTTTTTGCGGTTATTTCTTTACCCGGAAAAGCTGCATCATCATCTAAAATAACTCCTTTGGCTTCTCCTCCTGCAACAATAATTTTCTTTACCGGGCAACTGTTAAACAACTTACCGCCAAGAGCCCTGAAACAACGTATAAATACATGGGCTACGGAATGACATCCGTTTTTCGGATGAGAATAATATAATCCCATCGGCAGCAATGCGGCCAGCATACTCTGTCCTCCGGTATAGTGAGGATATATGGCGCCTCCTATGGCAATACTTGCGGCATACATTTTAAACTGTTCGCTTTCATACATTGCATCCAGCATTTCAAATGCATTTAAGTCGGTTATCTCGTACGGATCTTTAAACGGAAAAACAGGAGCAACCAGATCAAGAAGAATATCGAAATTTTCCCAGGTCCAGAAATCAGTGAAAAACAACTCTGTGAATTTGCACATCTTGGATACTTTATCATCATAAGGCTCAGAAAAATAGGCAACCATATCCAAAATCTTTTGGGCATCTTTTTCCGAAAATCTTCTTACTTTATCAGCCGTTTTTGTCGGGTCCCAGCAGTTATTTACAAGACAGGTATTGTCTTCAAAAATATAGCCCCAGCCCCAATCCGCCATCATATGTGTATCCTGATATCCATATCTGTCCAATTCCAAATCCAGTTGAGACATCATTATAGGCTCTACATCTCCCCATATACAGGACTGAACTATATGACCGGGACGCATAGCTTCGTGAGCGCACCGTCCTCCTCCCGATTCCTCCCTGGCTTCAAATACTGCCACTTTCAATCCTGCCTTTTGAAGATAACAGGCACAAACCAATCCAGATACACCACCGCCAATAATGGCAACATCAAAATCTTCATGTTTTGACATGTTAATTAATCCTCCTTATTTTTATCATCCCGGTGCCAAGCCTAAAAACCAGCAATTGACAAATATCTTTATCCTGATGCATAATAATTAGGCTTATAGTTCAACAAACAGTATTTTATTCCATTAATTTGGGTAAAGGATAAATTACACATGGCCTCTTTACCACGAACAAAGGTTGCGCAGACAAATGCAAAGCTATATATGTCTTTGGGAATATTGATTAAAGACTACCGTAAATGGCGTGGAATCAGCCAGGAGGCTTTTGCGGAATCTATAAAGATAAGTGTGAGGGAATTGCAATATTGGGAGTCCGATACCCGAAACGCCAGAATAGAAAATCTTCATGACCTTTCCGAAGTAGCCGGAATCCCAATGCAGGTTTGTGTGGCGTTGAATGCTCAACAGCCGGTCTGGTATTCGCTCAGAACAAGGCGCTTTACCTACTCATCTATTGAAGAAGCCCTTTTTTCCTCTCCTGAATTATTAAAAAGCAGCCAACAATTCGATGAAGGTGTCATAACAAGATATGATACGGTTAAAACCGATAAACATATCCGTATGATTATTTCCTGTCATTGCGACATTTACGGGACCGAAAACACAATTACGGCTAATACAATAAAAGCAGCCGGTATGCTGCTTCCCGACCTTAATATTATTGCTTTTGATAGTTGGGGACATTATGTGGGGCACCAGATCTGTTTACCTGTCAAATATGATTTGTACCGACAGCTAAAGGAACAAAATGTGTTTGAAGGAAATATTACAGATAAGACAATAGCTGATATTCTCAAAATGGGTGAAGGAGTATTTTATTTTTATTCAATATTTACGGCCAATACGAGTGCTGCACAAACGATTTTGAGCAATAATCACAGATACCTTGATAAAATTGAATCCAAAGATAAATATCTGATTGTCCGAAATGCAGTCACAGCTGACGGAAGAAACCTTTCCGGCAGCTTTGGAATGAAAATGATATTTAGCAAAAAAACGGCAAATAAAAATATTCAGACAGAAACAGTTCCTGCAATGTATGAAGCCAGATTGGATCTATTACTGGAACGAGCCGGAAAACCGTATTCTTTGTTTGAAGAATCTGCTGAAAAACCAGATAAAAGTAATTTCATTGAAGATGCCGGAAATAAAGAGTCAACGGTTAAACCGGACAAAAAACGATATAATATAAATGAATTACATCAAAAGTTTATGGAAGCAAAAAAAGGCGGCGATTTTCCGCTAAACGTTGATTTTCCGCTAAACGTTGACACCAAAAAACAAAGCTCCATAAATAATGAAAATAACGTAAAACAATTAAAACCAGATATATGCCCGAACCCCAAATGTGTTTTCTACAGTAAACTAAATAAAGGCAATATTGTTTTAAATGGAACATACCGTAAAAAAGATGGTAGCGTATCTCGCCGGTTTTTGTGCAAAAAATGTGGTAAATCATTTTGCAACAGAGCCGGAAGTATTTTCTATGGGTTAAGATCTCCGGAAGAAAAAGTTTTGAAATCTATAGAGCTATTGCAGAAAGGAGAGTCCATACAAGGCGTGTCAAAGGCTCTTGGAGTAAAATTCGATACTGTCCGGCACTGGATGAAAATTGCTGCCGAAGAAAAACAGTAAAGTAAAATAGAAGCACCAAAAGAAAAACCATTCCTGCCATTGTTTTGCATCAAGCAGTCGGCAATAATGGGCTTTCAGCTTTTTTTATTTCCTCGATCGCTGATAAATATATTATACATTTAATTATCTTTCTTAGGCTTCTGCCTGGATTCGGCAAACTTCTTGAGTGCCGAGGTAACTCCCTGAAAAACTGCTGTGCCTTTAGGCCAACCGCAGTAAAATGCCAGGTGCAATACGGCTTCCTGTAATTGTTCCTCGGTCAACTCATTGTTTGCCAGCGCACCAAGAACCTGGGTTTCGATCAGATCAGGACGATCCATCTGCGCTATCGCGCCGATCACCAAAAGCCGCCGGTCGCGGATTGACAGCTGAGGACGTGTCCATATATTTCCAAACACAATGCTTAACGTAGCGTCAACAAACGGTGGCAAGTCATCGGAGGCCGGTGGCATCTGAACCGTGCCTTTTCCGTAGACCTTGTCCAGCATTTGAGCGCCGCGTCGCTTAGGATCTGAGTCGTCACTAACCTCAGCTGCAATGTGTTTGGTTGTACCCAGTGGTAAGCCAAAGATCAAATCGCCCCGCTGCTTCGCCAATACTGCGCCGGGTACTTCAACGCCAAGACTATTGGCAAGATCGATACCTGCATCGAGATCCTTATAAAGCAATTTGGCAGCATTATAAAACAATTCTATCGTCTCTTTAGGTAAGGCCTTTTCATCAAGAGGCTTTACGCCACGCTTTTCGAGTATGATCGTGCTTTGAATATTGTGGGGATCACTTTTGCGGATAACCTCGATCAGCTTATTGATATCTACACCGGCTGCCTCCACCAGTAGTCCACCTTCGTAAGCTCCCATGCTTGCACAATAGTGGATTATGTTGCGTGCCACTTTTGCTGTCATACCTGAGCCGATCGGGCCCATATGCGAGAATATCGACGAAAATTCCTCCATAACGCTGCGTATAGATTCGATAGTATCCTCATCTCCCCCTGCCATCAGACCGGCGGTGCCTTTACACGTTGGTGCGCCACCGGTAGTAATTGCAACATCAATAAGCTTAAAGCCATTTTTAACGGATTCATCGGCCAATTCTATTACAATAGGTACGCGTATCGTACTCATAAGAGCAACTATCAGGTCAGGATGCACACCTTCGGCTATCCCATGAGGACCGAAGAGCACCGCGCGGGCTTGGTCTGCGTTGACCACGGAGATTACAATGACATCAGAATTAATAGCTACTTCCGCCGGTGAGCTACAGACCTTAACGCCGGCAACTTTGGTTATCGTTTCAGGGCGAATATCGTAACCGCTTACTTCGCGACCATTTCGAATCAGACATTCTGCTATACCGACGCCGATTATACCCATACCAATCACGCCGCAACGCTGCCGAGGTGTCGTTGTATCTTCAGGCATATTTTTGCTCCTTCATTTCTAACAACTTAAAAGTAATATTGTTGATTATTAGAATTCGCTCTGAGCAGTAATACGACAAAGCTCAGATTGCCAGAGTATAACCCCCGCTCACCCGCAATGTTTCACCTGTAATAAAGGATGATCGTGCTGAGGCCAGATACAGCATTGCTTCGACTATATCATTAATATCACCTTCACAATCCAGGACTTGCTGTTTCTTTATGGTGTCAAGAATCCACTCCGGCAATTCTTTCCGGATCGTGTCGGTGTAAATCAGTCCGGGAGCAATAGCGTTCACGCGGATACCGTCGGCCTTGAAGTCGCGTGCCATAGTGATAGTCAGGCCACGAACTGCAAGCTTCGACACGCCATAGGTGGTTGGACAGTCATAGGCGGCTGAAGATGAAATATTGATGATCACTGAGTCCCCGCGACCCGACATGGCCTGGTGTGCTGCCAGCGAGCAGATGATTACACCCATCACATTCACATCGAATAGCCTACGCAATTTGGCTATTCCCGAGGTGGTCATTGGTTCTGCGTAAGCGGCGGAGTGCAGTCCGGCGTTATTTATAAGGATATCGATACCGCCATACTCTGAAACAACCCGCTCTATCACGGTAGCGACCTGTATCTCATCGGCTACATCACACTCGACCGGAAGAGCCTCGCCTCCGCTGGCCCGGAGTTCAGCAGCAGCTTCCTCCGCTGCTACACCATCAATATCCGCCAAAACGATACGTGCGCCGCGCTCCATGAGTGCCTGCCCGAAGGCCTTGCCGAAACCTCGACCGCCACCGGTTATCAAAGCGACTCGTCCTTCGAATTCATGAGATTCGTTCTTGTTCATAACTTTTCCCATATTGTGTTCTCCTACCTTCACATTAGAAGATAACCCCCATCAACAACTACAATACTGCCGGTCATATAATCAGACATACTGCTTGACAAAAAACATACAACTTTGGCTATGTCATCAGGAGTTCCCCAGCGGCCAAGAACAGAACGCGCCGGAGGTATTGCGTCTGGTGGTAAGTTCAGCGATGCCAAAACTGCTGCCCCACCCGGCGTAGGAACGCCGCCGGGAGCAATAGCGTTTATTAAAATATTATGCTGGCCCAGTTCTTTGGCTAAAGATTTGGTAAGAGATATTACACCACCTTTTGTAGCGTCATAATGAATAAGATTACCGGACGGAACAATTGCACCGCATGAGGCAATATTGATGATTCTTCCTCCTTGACCGCCTTCAATCATCTTTTTTGCAGCAGCCTTGCTATAGAAGAAGAGTCCTTTTAGATTGATATCCATAGTTTTAATCAATAATTCTTCGGATAAATCCATAAAAGCAGAAGGAATATAAATGCCGGCATTGTTTACAAGGATATCAAGCTGTCCAAATTTGGCAACAGCTGTTTGCACCACACGATCTGCATCGCCGGAGATTGATGCATCGGCCTGAATCACAGCAGCTTTTCCTCCCGACCTGGTAATTTGCTCTTTGGTATGACTGGCTGCATCTGCATTAATATCTGAAATTAACACTGAAGCTCCTGCTTCAGCCAATCTAAGGGCAATTCCCTGGCCTATCCCCATTGCAGCACCTGTAACAATTGCAACTTTCCCATTAAGATTAAGTAAGTTAGATATTCCTGATGTGCTCATAAGAAACTCTCCTTTATTTGAATTATGTTCTTACTAAGGTTTTTGTGCGATATTATTATAAAATAAGTTAAGGGAGCCGGTTTCAAAATGTTTCAGTTTGGTCAAGCTCAAGGCGGGCGAAAATTTTAACCGCAGGAATACATGGAGTATTTCGAGGATTAAAATTTGAGCCCAACGCAGAGATCGGCCAAAATGGGGCGTTTTGCAATTGGCTCAAGGGATTTAAACCTGAAACCAGAGTCTGTTCGTTTGCTCCAGCCGGCGTAAGGTGCAGCAAAATGCTGTTTTGATTCATGCAACTTTTTTCTCCTGAAGCTGCCGGAGAATCTTTTCCGGGGTCAAGGGAAGCTCTTTGAATCTTATGCCTGTCGCATCGTAGATTGCGTTAAAAATAGCAGGGGCAATGGGAGCCAGCAGGCCTTCCCCGCTTTCCTTTGCACCAAAAGGACCACCTGGATCATTGGATTCGATAAAGATATTTTCCATTTCCGTCATCTCAAACGCTGTAGGTATTTTGTAGTCAATAAATGACGGATTTAATGTTTTGCCCTCACTGATGAGCAATTCTTCGTGAAAAGTGTATCCGAGTCCCATTGCTGCCGACCCCTCAATCTGACCCGTCAATCCCAGTGGATTAATGACACGTCCGCAATCATCAGAAACCGTAAGCTTTCCCACCTTTACATGACCTGTTTCCTGATCAACCCTTACCTCTGCAATTACTGCTACAAAGCTGTAAGCAGGTGAATAATTGCCGTATCCTGTCACCATATCTACTTGACCCATTTCCGGGCTATATGAACCTGCTCCCGTAACAGCCATGCCACCTTGAGCCATCTGACATAGCGCTATTGCCTCAGTAAAAGAAAATCCCTTGTCGGGCATACCTTTTACATAGATTCTCCGTTTTCTTGCTTTCATGTCTTCAACTCTTGCTTCCAGTTTTCCTGCAACCGCCTGTAAAAGCTTCTGCTTCAAATCAGCAGCCGCCCGTTTGGCTGCATTACCGGTTTGGAAAGTAACCCGGCTCCCTGAGCTGAACAAATCGGGGGGTGTTAAATCCGTATCAGGGATTGTGATTTTTGTATCCTCCAATTCTATACCCAGTTCTTCCGCTACGATTTGCGAAAGCACTGTATCAGATCCCTGGCCGATATCGGAAGCACCGGAAATTATCATAACCGTGCCGTCAGTATTGGCTTTAACAAAGATAGTAGAAGAAGCCGTGAAGGGACCCATCATGGGAAAACTGGGACCGCACTCAAAGCTGCTGCAAGCAACGCCGATTCCCTGTAGAGGAGGAAGTTTTCTGTATTTGGACTTCCATTGTGAGGCCAGGGCAGCCGTGCGTAAACATTTTGACACGCTTCCGCTTGAAATTTTAAGGCCGTTTGAGGTTATATCTCCGGCCTTAAGACCGTTTTTAATTCTTAGCTCAAGCGGGTCTAAGCCTAATTCTTCAGCTACCGCATCCAGTTGCACTTCCGAAGCCAGTCGAATCTGAGGTGACATAAATCCCCGCATTGCCCCGCAGGGGGTGTTGTTGGTATATACACGGCAGGATTCAAACTTCATATTAGGCAGCCTATAGGGAAGCGTAAGCCACAGGTTGGAAAGTATGGCAGCACCATGCCCGAGGCTGCTGTATGCACCTCCATCAATCATTGTCTTTGCTGTCCGGCTTATGATTGTTCCATCTTTCTTAACCCCGATCTTCAAAATCACTTCCAGGGGATGTCTTCTCCTGCCTGCGGTAAACTCCTCTTCCCGAGTGTAGTAAATCCTGACCGGTCGGCCTGTCTTTTGTGAGAGTAAGGCACAACAGAGATAAAGGGGGAAAATTTCCATTTTTCCACCGAAGCCGCCTCCCATTGGGGGCTTTATCACCCTTACTTTGCCCGGCTCAATACCCAAAAGAACCGCCAGAGGATTTTTCAACATAAAAGGGGCCTGGGTAGAAGTCCAAAGGGTCAGCTTCCCTGAAGAATCGAAATCGGCTATAGAAACATTAGGTTCCATGTAACAATGCTGTACAGCCCCGGTTATAAACTTATCCTCCCGGATATAGTCGGAATCCCGAAAGCCTGCCTCAACGTCGCCGAATTCCAGTTTTGCCCCGGCCGAAATATTTCCTTTAAAACCCTCATGGATTAATGGAGCCCCTTCTCTTATTGCTTCTTCTATTGAAAAAACGGGAGGAAGCTCTTCATAGTCAACCTCGATAAGCTCCAAAGCCTCTTCTGCGGCATCTTCACTGACTGCAGCTACCGCCGCAACCTCATCACCGATATAGTTTACCTTATCCCGTGCCAAAAGGTATTGATCACCACTTCCCGGCAATGCAAGCATCATAAACCCGTATTTAATGTCTACAATGTCGTGCCCGGTAATAACCGCTTTTACTCCTTTAACCCTTTCCGCTTTGCTTGTATCAATTTTCACAATCCTTGCATGGGGATAAGGGCTGCGCAGGATTTTACCGTATAACATGCCAGGTAAAGATATATCCGTGGTAAACTGTGCTTCCCCATTTGCTTTAATTATTCCATCTACCCGCGGTAGTGGTTTTCCAATTACAGCATAATTTCCCATAGCCATTCATCCTTTCTTATATCTCACTATCAATCCTACTCAAAAGCCTTATATTTTCCTGAATCATTATTTTTATTCTTGGAACTCTAAATAATAATTACTTGTAAGGAACTCCCATCCGCGCAAGTTCATCTTTTACTCTGTTATAGCTGCTAAGCCAATCTTCCTTCGGTTGGACAGTCTTTAAGTCATATAGTTCGGGAAAGTCTTTAGGCTGCTGGGCATGTTCTTTTTCAACTATCCACCTGTCATAAATAGTCTTAGCCAGTTTATTAGCTTTTTGCTCATCCATACCTGCAACAGCCGAGAGTATTTCACCAACAAAGCGAGCCTCCAAGCCTGACCAGCCTGTGCTCCAGCAATATCCAAATCCACAAGCTGTATAGAGAACAGATGCAGCCGCCTCCCAATAAAGAGATGCTTCAGTGCCCCTGAACTTCTCCTCGGTAGTTACCATACCACCAATGGGAAGTCGGACATTGCGTTCTGCGGCGCGGGTTGCCGCTCCGTTTGCCCATAATGTTTGCGACCTTGTCCATTCACCCCTTACGGTATTATTCCAAATTTGGGCCGGGATTGCGTTGCTGTAAGCGAGCTGCCCCAGCATGCTTGCAATCATGCCCACAGCCGTTTCCTCCGGACCCCGGCATAGAGCGCCTTCGACTGACATGCCACTTACCCATGGAACGAAGTCCCACTCTTTCACAATCAAAGCTAAGGTAAGCCTCGACCAGTCAACCTTAAGCTCCGGCATGACATGAGCAGAAAGCTGAATATTATGGCGTCCCCGAAATCCTTCATGAACCAATGCGAGAAAACCACCGATACTTGTGACGGAAGAATGAAGTCCAAGATGCATGTCAGGTCGTCCAAGCCGTTGCAGCACTTCCAACATGGCCTTGTTTTCCCACAGCGCACAGTAAACTTCAGAAGGAGTACCCACTTTGATCGGGATACCGTCAACCGAGGGGACACCGCCACTAATCGCTAAAGCCTGATTGGATTCCTCCTGTACAAATGACTGCACGAATTGTGAAAACCACTCTTGCCGGATGGGTACTGTTCCGCCACCATGCGCACCTGCAGCCAGCACCGGTGGGCGTTTATCTTTGCCTGTCCGGTGTTGATAACAGACCTCATCCTTACCCAGGCCAAACATAACCATATCCGGACCGGTTCGAGCATTTTCAACAACCTGCTGAAGCTCTTGCCTGCTGAATTTAATAACCCTTTGAGTATCTATATTATAGAGACCCACCTCAGCCAGTAGTTCCACACCTGCCTGAAATATCGCGTCTGCTGTCGCATCATCTGCGATTAGCTGCTCGGCGTCATACTTGATATTGTATTTTGGAGTCAATTCACGTATCTTGCGTGCAAACAAAAGGTCAAATTCCTTGCTTTTCATCACCGGGCCGGTCTCGGCTCTATTCTGAATATCCATCATCGGTAGCATTTTGTATCTCCTATATTGGGTTATCGTAAATTTTATGAATTAGTATTACTCGATTCGACTTATCCCATAAATACGCCTGATTACTGGCCCATGATCTTGTCACAGAGCTTAACTGCTGATGGAGCATCGGGCGCCCACCCGTCGGCACCTATTGATTCAGCTAATTCTGCCGATGCAGCTACTCCGCCGATGATGACCTTGTACTTGTTTCGTAATCCCATATCGTTCAGGTAGTTTATCACTTCGGCGTAGAAAGGACGGGTTGCATCAAGAAATGCTGAGAGTCCAATAATATCCGCATTAAGTTCTCTGGCCTTGTCAATAAAGGTCATGCTGGGCACATTGATACCGAGATCATGAACTTTGTATCCGGCAAGACTTATTTGCCTTAAAACCAAACTCTTGCCAATGTCATGAAGGTCTCCCTGCACAGCACCGAGCAACACTACTCCGCGTGAGGCATTGGCTTGCTCAGGAATCTTCTCCATAATTTTGTTTGTACAAGCCTCACTAAGATCAGCGCCCATCATCAATTCCGGCAAGAAATATTCTCCACTGCCAAACTTATCGCCGATTACCCTAAGTCCGACAATTACGCCCTTTTGAAGGATTTCCAACGGATCATAGCCTTCGTCAAGAGCTTTCTGTACAGCAGCCATAGCTTTATCTTCGTCCAGAGAAATTACCAGCTCAGTTATAGTTTTAAAAACATCAGCATCACTCATTCAGATTACCTCCTTTTTCATTTCTAATATGCATTCCATAAAACAAATAAATATATAAAATATTATTATTGGTCCAAAACCCTCCAGCTCATCTTATTCCCCCTCACCCTGGCCCTCTCCCACGGAGGGGAGAGGGTATATATCCTCTAAACCGAGAGAAGAGTTATCTGAAATGTTTTAATGTATCTCACAGTATTATTTGTCATGGCACTAGTAAACTAGGGTTTCCGAACAACTCCCGCACAGCGACAAGCGGACCAGATAAAAATATTATAAAAAGTCCGTTCATTACTACTATCCATGCTACCAGACGTGTTAGTTCGCGCTTCCATCCTGCTTTTATCCCTTCAACTCCAAACCATGATTCAAACCGAACCCGTTCATCCGGGCTGTTACGTAACAGCATCCAGGTGGTAATTAATCCGTAAAAAACAAAAAGTATTATAGGATATACAACAGGAAAGTTACCTCTTTCAGTTGCAAGTGCAGGTCCTATGTAATCTGTGTAGGACCACCAACCCTGACTTGCAGCAAAGCCTTCAAAAAGCAGATCAAAAAGATAAAAGCTTGGTATCACAACAACAAGTATCCAGCGGTTTTTTTCTAAATTTGGATATTTGTTGTGAAACTTATTGATCAGAGCAAGCATCAACAGATATATAGTAGTAAAGAAAGGGCCGTAAGACAGTATAATCGCCCATGGTTTGTTCGGTGCAGTCCAAAGGGTTGAGCCCCAAGGCATTAGAGAAAATGCAGGGTTAAAGAGCAGATATGCACCCCAATCACAATACCATTCCTGCCAGAACATGGTTGTGGCGGAAATATACAAAAGTGCTCCGAAAGTAAGAGCTTTGGCACGAAAGGACTGACGGATAAATAAAGTGAGCATGATAATGGATATAATAGGTATGATAATTTCCTGGATCCAGATAAAAGATGGATTGTCAAAATGAAGCATTGTTTTCCCCTCCTATTATTTTGCCGGTATAAAATCCGGCGCCAAAGGATTGGTATATGTTCTGGAGATCGTGGTTTCAGCGGCTGCGCCTGGCAAGATACCGGATGACTCTTGCCGATGATAGCTTGCCTGGCAAACCGGAAACAGCCCCACCAGGATGTGAACCGGCAGCTCCTAAAAAAAGCCCTTTCACAGGAGTTACATACCCGCCCAGACCCCATGCCGGTCTTAATGGACCCGACCGAAGAAGAGCAAAATCAACATGAGTTACACATCCGTTAACAGCACCTGTTCGCGCACAAAGATCTTCAGGTGTTTCAACCCAACGTCCTATCTCAAGCGAATCAAGATTGTCAAAGTATCGACTGGCTTCAGACATCATTATATTTTCTGCCTTTTGTCTTAAAATCTGCCAGCCTTCAGCAGGATAAGCCGGGACAGCTGGCGGATACAGGTACAAAACATCCTGTCCTGCAGGTGCCTGACCCGGATCGCATGCCGTTGGAACAGCCGCCCAGAAATAAAGACCGGGGGTAAGCTCACCCCGCATGGAGTTTGCAAAGGAAGATCGTATTTCTTCTGCTGTTCCGATAATTAAAGCAGGCACCCTGAGATCGACTCCGTCTTTTCTTAGCTTCTGATGTCTGGAAATTTCAACACGGCCATTAAGAGCAAGATCGACCTTCATTGGTGCTGCACCACGGGCATTTGCTGGAATATGATCGACGCGTGCTTTTATTTTCCTGTCTAAGACGCCATCAGGCAAAAGGCGACCCAGTGCTGTACGTGGGTCACAGGCTGCCAGTACTGAATCCGCTTTAATTAAACGCCCGTCGGCAAGGCGGACACCTTCTGCCCTATTATTGTCAACTAAAATCTCTTCCACAGGTGTTCCGGTAAGCACTGAACCATTACCTTCGTATAGCCTTCTTTTGAGGGAATCTGCCAGGGACTGCATTCCACCAACCGGACGGCCAACCCCAACCTTATGCAAAAGAGCAAGTATAATATGGCCAAGCCCGCTGCCGTCAGCATCTATAGGTCCAGCACCTCCGGCAAGTCCCAAGAGAGCCGCAATAACAAAAGGGTGTTCGAAACGTTCGCATACAGCCTGATCTGCCGTACCCATGGCAAGTCCTCCCACGTCACCAAGCAGGCGGCGATGAGATATTGATGAACCTATTGAGCGAAGAACTTCTCTGACAGACGGTCTTTTGGGATCTGAGCGCATCATGGGAAGGGCAATGTCAAGCATTGCGTTAAGAGTGTTGGCAAAATCAATATATGCTCTTGCATCTTCAGGCGAGTACCTTTTGATCTCATCTGCAGTTTTTGCAGCGTCACGCCAAAAAACTATTGACTCTCCTTCGGGTGTAAGGTGGGCATAAGAAGGATCGGGATCTACAGTGCTAAAGCCGTGCTTTTTCAAATCCAGGTCGTTTATTATACTGGTTGTGCGTAAAAAAATACTATCCACTGCGCAGGGATGAATAATATGTTCCGGTGCTGACTTGATAAAAGGACCGGAGGAGGTCATTCCTCCGATATTTTTTTGCGCCTCAACAACTACTACCTTATGGCCGGCTTTGTCCAGATAGCATGCTGCTATAAGTCCGTTATGCCCGCCCCCTATAACAACAACATCTGTTTTCATTTCAACACCCATCTTATTTGATTTAGGGTTGTTTAATGCTTTTAGGTTATTGCCAACTTTACTTAGATAAAAGCAAAAAATTGTTTACACTAAAATAGTCGGAAGAGATCTTAGAAGCAGGAATATATAAAAATGATTCAGGATGTGGTGACCGGTTTACAGTTGTAGCATGTCTGGCTTTTTCATCAATATAGAGCTGAGTGTCGAAATCTCCCGTATTGCTTTTCCCGCTTGGGGTAGTAATGTAATGCAGAAATGTAGAAATCCATATCCGAAAATCACCGGATTGATCATATACTTCTTTGTACCATATGGTATAGGTTTCCTGGTCAACATAGTTCACATGCAATCCCCAGTTATAATATGGATCTTTAGGCATCTGCTCAATAATCCATACCTTTCTTGGAACGTAGGTTATAGAATCAGGTGCCGGCGCCCAATTAGCGCCTTTCCAATTTGGTACTTCATAACCGAATTTTATGTGTTTACCACTATAAGGATAAGACCTGCAAAGACTTCCATCCGGCAATTCCTTAGCAGTAAGCATTTTAGGGCTGCTAAAACCAACGAGAATCGTCTTTTCGCCTGCATATTTCCATTTCATAGAACTATTTTTGCCATTCCACATGTAATTCAAATCTATCCATGAATCAGTACCCATATAAGGATCCGATCTCGAAGCCGAACCTGTTTGCCGGATTCTTCGAATAGCAGGAACATAAGCACAGCATACATCATATTTATCATCCATATAAATATAACTCATTGTATTTGTTCCTTTGACGCTCATCGGTGATAAAACACGCTGCATCTCATAAGTTAAAATCTTATCAGGATTATTCTTTACTTCCTGTCCGGGTGAACGTCCTGTCATATAAAGACGCTGATCCAACCCTTCTATATAACGTTCTTCTCCTTGCATCTTATCTATCCACTGAATATATATATGCTCCCTTGAACCCATAAAGCGGTATATCTGAAAATTGAAGTTCCACATTATCTTATCAGCTACTTTCGGATCTTTTAAATCAATATTGGGAAAAGGATAACTATAAATATTGTAGGCTGCGAATTTTCCAGTAGTCTTATCTATTAAATTCCCATCCTTGCTCAAATCAAATTTTCCGGCATTATTTTTGCCCGCTTCAATAAAGCTATCCTGATGCTTGTATTTAAAATTCAAAGTGCCTGGCGTTACAACCCAGTCACCCCTTTCAACAGCCCGGTACATAGCTGGAATAAGCAGATCTTTATATTGAGAGCAGTTAGTCTTGTTGATCATCTTTGGTAAATCCATAGCTTGGACAATGTTACCGGACAAAAGCAGAAAAAATAATGAACATATTAACAACTTGAATTTATATAAAATACTCATTTGCCTCATTTCTTTCTCCCTCCCTTTGTTGTTATGAAAAATATTATCTCCGTCATATAACAGCCCTCTTGAGGAGCTCGTAATTTAATAAGCGTTGTCAGGCAAGACATTAAACAACAAGAGGGCTGTTATATGACGGAGATAGCTTCCTGTACTTTCTCCGTCATGGCATAGCCACTCCACCATCAACGGACTTACCAGTAATAAATAAGCCTTCATCTAAAGCTAAAAGTATTGCTATGCCGATATAATTTTTAACCGAAGCAGTCCGGCTAAGGTGAGTTTCATTAACTACCATTTGAGTCATTTATTTTGGATAATTGAATCACAAATCAAACGCTTTTTTTACCAAGTTTTCCTGTCCGGAAAGCCTTTATATATTTACGGCAATATTTATCTTCAGCATTCAAAACTGAAGATGCAGCCAAGGTTGACATCAATTCCTGATCCCGCACATTCAGCATCACAGCATCCGTACCAAGGCCCATAATCATTGCAAGAAATGTACGATTTACAAGGCTTCTCATCGGCATTCCGAAGGCTACATTTCCAACAATAGTAAAAGTTTTAAACTGTGAAAATCTTTTGCGAAGAATTTGATGTGTATCAATTGTCACCTTACTTGCTCGCCAATCGACTGATACAGTCATAACCAGAGGGTCTATATATACGGCCTCCGGTTTTATCCCCGCCGACACGGCCTGTTCGATAATAATCTCAGCCATAGCTACTCTTCCCTCAGGGTTATCAGGAATACCTTTTTCGTTCATACATAAACCGACGATACCGCAATTGAGTTCTGCCGCAAGGGGTAGTAGTCTGCCGAGGCTTTCTTTTTCAGCGGTAACCGAACTTAAGATCAGTTTGGAACCCTGATAAACTTTGACTGCCTTATGCAAGGTTTCAGGATTTGCGCTATCTAAAACAAGCGGAATACCAACAGCACTCTGGACAGTCTTGATAAGCCATGATAAATTTTCTTCTTCATCACCTCCGCTTAATCCGCCTGCATTTACATCAAGCATCGTTGCCCCGCATTCCACCTGACGTTTGGCCAAGGATTTAATAAATTCTTCATTATGAGTTTCAATAGCATCTCTAACCACAGGCACACTAGCATTAAGAGATTCACCGATAATAAGCATAGGTTCTTCCTTGTTGATATTATGTATTTTCTATTGGATTCCCCACCCTGCAAAAAATCCCCTTCTGACTGCTTCTCCAATTAGTCCTACACTTACACAATCACCTATGGGGATTGCTGTGATATACTTATCACAAATACTTTTAGACAACTTGCTCTCAGGCTTCATCCCAAAAGCCAGGACCACGATATCAGCTGCAATTTCAGTTCTTTTTCCTTCATGATCGACAACCTTTACGCCAGTTTCAGATATTTCCGAAACGCTGTGACTGGTCAGCACACTGATATTATGGTTCCTGAATGCTTCATTTATACAAATCTTGCTGGCCAGAAAAACATTTGGAGCACATTCAGGCAGCATTTCTACTATGGTTACATTATTGCCTTTCATTGCCATGTCTATGGCGCACTCGCATCCGGTAGAACCTCCACCGGCTATTATAATATTTTCCCCCATGACTTGCTTATTATCCAAATGGGCATCTATGATAGTCATGGCCTTTGGAGAATCAATGCCTTTGATATTTGGCATGAACGGTTTGGCTCCAACTGCAACTATGATAGTATCTGCACTTTCGAGTTCGGGAGAATCGGCATTTATCTCTTTGTTCAAGTGTACAACAACATCCAGCTTGCTCATCTGCAAAATCAAATACTCCAGGTATGCCTTCAGTGGGCTTTTGAATGAAGGTTCGGATGCTGACAGAAGCTGACCACCCAGGTATTGATTCTTTTCATAGAGATTTACATTATGGCCTTTTAGTGCTGCAACTCTTGCTGCTTCCATTCCGCCGGGTCCGCCACCAATCACGACTACATTCTTTGGATTATCAGTTAGGGTAACTTGGTATTCTTTTTCAGATCCGCAGGCTGCATTTATTGAACATGATGTTAAACGCCCGGTTAAGGGTTTTACCAGGCAGTATTCATTACAGCGAATACATGGGCGAAGTTCGTCTCTTTTTCCGTAAAGTAATTTATTGCCCCATTCAGGTTCGGCCAGTAACCCACGTCCCAACATTATGAAATCGGTTTTGCCTTGCTTTACCGCTTCCACGGCAGTTTCAGGAGTGTAGTTTCCCGCATTCAGGACAGGTTTACTTGTGGCTTTTTTTGCTTCTGCTGCGTATTCCGCTAAACATGCATCACCCATGTATGGTGTTGGAAAACACCAATTGTGGGCTTCGTAACAGCCTGCATCAATATCAAAAGCATCTATACCGGCTGTATCCAGGTACTCAATGATTTCCAGTCCTTCCTTTATTGTTCTGCCGCCTTCAAGTTTGTGATCAATTGCCATCCTGTATAATACAGGGAAATCCGTACCGACGTTTTTTCTAATCTCTTCTATTACTTCAGAAGAAAATCTCATTCTGTTTTCAAAGCTTCCCCCATACTGATCCGTACGCCTGTTCCAGACCGGTGTCATAAACTGATCAAGTAAATATCCTATATGCGCGTGAATTTCTACAGCATCACACCCTGATATTTTGGCTCTTAATGCTGCTCTGCCAAAACATTTAACTATATCTTTAATTTCTTCAGTCGTTAATTCCCTGGTTGTCAGGTCACTACACCAAAATGCCGGATTGCAAGATGCGGATACCAATGGTTCTTCATTTACCGGCGGTGCGTTTCTGCCAAGTCCTGCCGATAACTGCAGGCAAACAGCAGTACCATGTGCTTTTACTCTGTCTGCAAGAAGTGCCCATTTTTTGGTTTGTTCATCAGTATCCGATGTTGTCAGGTATCTTAAAAAAGGATCTGTTCTGTTTGTAACAACCTGAAAACCTATGATTAGCATGCCTGCACCACCCTTGGCACGCTCTTCAAAATAATCCATTTCTCTGGTAGAAAAGCCCCCATCCGGTCGTCCCAAATTCGTACCTATTGGTGCCATAACCAACCGGTTTTTGATGCCAAGATTTCCAATGTAGGTTCTTTCAAATAAACTTGAGTATTTATTGTCAATGTCCATAAATTCCCCTTTTATCCTCATAATCGTTATCTCTTACGATATTACTTTTGTGATACAGCATGTTCGATGGCAGTATACCCGGAGGTAGTCGACATACTGCAACCACCTAAAAGACCGAAGCCCATTGGAGTTCTGCCCTCACCGATACTTCCACCGGCTGTGAAAAATGCGGCGTATAGCCCGGAAATAGGCTTTGCATCTATATCCAATACCTGCATGTGACGATTCGTCCTCAAGCCACAGCCGACAGGCCCCATGCTGCCGCCTGCTTTCAGCCCATAAAACGGAGCTTGCTTTATCGGTATCAGAAAGCGTTCAGGTGTTTCGAATTCAGGGTCCTCGCCGGCATCACAATATCCATTCCATTTCTCTACTGCCTGCTTGAAAAGAACCTTATCCAGGCCTAACTTTACAGCTAACTCCTCAAGTGTATCGGCCACTCTTATTGCTCCCAAATCAATCGATTCTTTCACAGCCTCCCGCCAATCATCCGGGCAAAGCAGATTGTTTCTGGTAACTGTATTCAGGCCAGGAATATCCGGTGTGATGGGGCGTTTGCAGGATAGCCCCAATGGGACATCGTCCTGGATCTTCCATATATTTTCTTCGTATTTGTTATCAAAAATAACATACGCCCTTCCACCAGGTTGTGCTCCCATTGCGGGCGGCCTTAACATGTATTGGCTTAAGTTATTATCCATCATCATAAATCTTTCGCACGCTTTGTTTAAGTGCAGCCACGGGGCCCTCGACAACTGAACATCTCCGGAATATAAATATCTAAACCACGGGCCACCTTTCTCCGTAAGGTCTATTCCCCCCTCAAAGCATGTGCACGAGTCAAATCCTGCCACATCGGCTCCTGCTCCAAGCCCCATCCTGAAACATTCTCCGGTATTTGACGGCAGAGACATCGATACACTGCCGACACCTTTATATACTGAGGGCGCATATTGCTTAAGCAGGCTTCGATTGTGCTGCATACCGCCGGCCGCCATAAGTACGGCGTTTTTTGCTTTTATGAAGATGGTGATTCCCTCAGAATTGGTAGCTTTTACCCCCACAATCCTGCCATTATCTCTCACTAATGCGGTTATTTGAGTATTGGTGTGAAATTTAACACCTTTTTCATTGCATTTTTCGGTCAGAAAATTCATGAGGTCAGTCATCGGAATATAGCACAATCTCTGGTGACCGCCTTTGGAAGTAACTGCGGGGTATCCTGCTATCTCACTTTCCCATTCAAAGCCTTGATCTTCTATCCAATCAACGACTTCACCACTCTTTTGTATCATATTGCGAAACAAATGGATGTTGCCTGTGTAACCAGTCTCAAACAGGCTTCCCATAGCAACTTCGTTTGCATCCCATTCTATACCTTGCTTTTTCTGGACCCTGCTGTTGTAAGCGTAAAATGCTCCGGCGTATTGCGATGTCCCGCCGGTAAATTTCAATTTCTCCAAAAGAATCACGGAGCATCCTTCCAACCTGGCTTTAAGTGCGCCTGCAAGGCCTCCTCCTCCTGACCCGACTACTACTATATCGGCCTCCTGATCCCATTTTGCCGGTGGTTCTTCCGGCAGGATTGGTTTTGCATCTTCAGGTTTTTCCATTGGCTTTAGTCCTACTCTCCAATCATAGTTCTTGTTCATTTTTGTTTCCTCCTCATATATAAACCGAAAAAGTGAACTCATTCCCTGCTTCCTGTGGTAAGTTTAGCGAGAGAATCTAAAAGGATTAAAAGTTATTACGTTTGAAAATCTCCAGTCTGATATGTGGCATGGAGCCTTAATCTATGCAGTTGCCAATCTCATTGCTTAAATCGTGCCAAAATATAATTAATTGATATAACAATTGGTTACATATGAATAGCTTTCAAGCCATCTAAATGAAGATAAATGTATCTATTATATCGCTAAAAATAGTGCTATATAACATGAGCCGGTTTCAAAACGCCCCATTTTGGCCGATCTCTGCGTTGGGCTCAAATTTCAATCCTCGAAATACTCAATGTATTCCTGTGGTTGAAATTTTCGCCCGCCTTGAGCTTGACCAAACTGAAACGTT